>JACCEA010930155.1_pt1 | contig 16410 bp, 14 predicted proteins | sample 7449851 | NCBI WGS metagenome assembly JACCEA01 (sample SAMN15323453, study PRJNA562643) | freshwater metagenome | isolation source: river surface water | place: USA:Blue River Watershed | collected 2017-08-18 | reverse complement strand
GCTATTTAATGACATGTGAATCTATAACTATAAATTCTGGCAAATTTAGGAAAATAAAAGCAGTTAATCTAAAGCAGTAATTGTTAAATATGGCTAAAAACAGAAGTCAAACGGAACTATTTTTGTATACTTGTTTTTGTGAGAATAAAAGCGCTACTCTTATTTTTGTTTTTTTGCGGGATTGTTAATTTAAATTTTGCTCAAAAAAAAGAAATTGATCCTCAACGTTTGATTCAACTTTCTGGTGTTGCAGTTTCTGATGGAAGCTTGGATCCAGTTCCTTTTATAACCGTTTATGACAGGACTTTAGGACGAGGTGTATTGGCAGATTCTTATGGTTTTTTCTCCCTTGTTACTTACCCCGGAGATAGCATTATTTTTAATGCATTTGGTTACAAACCTTCCACCTATATCGTTCCCGATACGCTTACTGAAAACCGATACAGCATCATACACTTAATGGAGATTGACACCATAAATCTCCCTGAAATCACCTTGTATCCATGGCCCACAAAAGAACAATTTGACGCCTATATTATTAATATGGAGCCCTATGATGACGCAATTCGTCGTGCTCAACGAGAATTATCTGGAGAGTCCTTGGCGATAGTCGCTGCAAAATTAGATGCTGATGGTTCGCTAGCCTATGGAAATGCCTACAACGAACGCATGTCTAAATTATACACCAATGGTCAGCTACCTGTTAACAATTTGTTCAATCCATACTCGTGGGCTAAACTCGTACAAGACTGGAAACAAGGTAAACTAAAGCGTCAGTAATGAACGTTATTACAGAGAAAAACCCTTGCTATTTTTACAATTCAACAGCGTTTCCTGAATTACAGGCATTAGTAGAAAACTGGGAAATTATTAAAAATGAATTGATACATCTCTTAAGTTTAGACGAAGGAAAGCGTTGGTTAAACACATTCCCTGAGTACGTTGAGAATAAAGATAATAAATCGTGGAAAGTTTTTTCATTCCTGTTTTTCATGATGAAAAGTAATCGAAATGCATCCTTATGTCCACATACTGCAAATTTGATTTATTCGATTCCTACTATACTCTCTTGTGATTTTTCTTTTTTACCTGGCCAAACTAAAATAAAGCCGCATGAAGGATATACGCGCATGGTACTTCGCTGTCATTTACCCCTAATTGTTCCTGAAGGAAATCAATGCGGCATTCGCGTTGGAGATGAAACTCACTTTTGGAAAGAAGGAGAATTGGTGGTATTTGACGATTCATTCGAGCATGAAGCGTGGAACGATTCAAATGAAAATAGAGTTGTACTTATGTTCGATATTCCGAATCCTTTATGGGGATATAGTGCAGAAGAAATTAGTCACTATAAAATCCAACATTTAGAAGACCCTTTTCTACTCTCGTTTGCCTCGAAAGATCAATGGATGAATTGTTTTAAAGCCCGGGAATTGCCATTGGTGGAATTTTAGCTTCCAAAAGACAATTTATTTCTCTCATATTTAGGTCGCTACTGGTGCCATTTAATTCCATTAAATTTGACTCTTCACAATACAAACTGGCAACTTTATTTAATTTTAGACCTTGTATCAAATAGCGCTCACGTGAAAGTTCAAAAAGTTGATCGTGTGTATTTTTGGCACCAGGAATTTCTTCATACCCTATTAATTTGTTGTACTGAATAGCACGTTCATTCGTTTTTAGCACCCGAATTCTTGATTTTGAAATATGTGGCAGAAGGTAAAAAACGAAATTAAGTAAACATAAAGAAGCAAAAACCGCAGCGAATGAATCCTCATAAGCTTTATCCCCAATGAAAATTCCACCTTCACCAAATCCTCTCTCTAGATCATAATCTTTCGCATTAATTAGTCCTACCTTATTTCCTTTAAATAGAATTAAGAAATAGTAATTGTATTGATTGTTAATCGAGTCGAACCATTTTAATTGCATTTCGGTTGTGATATATTCTCGATATATCATCTGTTGCGCAACATGTGCTTCATTTCGCCACTTTCTTACAAGCTCTATATCTTCTAATTGAAGGCGACGAAGTTCAACATCAAATTGCTTAAGACTCAACATTGCTTTTCGGACACATAAAAGGCTGGAGCATGATTCAAATTTTTCATCATGTTTCTTAAATACTGAGCTATTACTCCAATTCCAATTAAAATTAGACCAGTGGAAAATAATATAGCAACCATGAGTGAAATATAGCCCTCAATTTTTATTTTATCTATGAAGAATTTGTAGAGTAAAAAAATTGCAACTAAAAAATTAGCAGAGGCGAGAATAAAACCGGTGAGCGTCACGATTCGCAGTGGAATTGCAGTAGAATACATCATCACCGTCATGGTGGTGCGCACTAGTCCTCCAAATTTATACCTCGTTTTTGTAATTGCTTGTCCGTAATTTTCAACATCCACAAATTGAACCTGAGATGTATACCAAAGAAGAAATTCGTCGATGAATACAAAAGAATGATGAGTAACGGCTAGTTTCCTTGCTAAATTCCCATCAATAAGTCGAAAACTACTGCCTCTGCCCTTTAATTTCCCTTCAGATTTTGACAAAAGTTTATACACCCATTTTAAAAACTTCCTAAACTTACCTTCTCTCGATTGGTATTCCCCATAGACAAGGCTAGCTTCACTATTTTGTTGAGCACTAATCAACTTGCTGAATTCATTTGGATGTACTTCCAAATCATCGTCCATGGTTAAAATAAATTTACCATTGGATTCATTTATTCCGGCTAGTGTTGCCCCGTGCTGTCCGAAATTTTTCCCTAAACGAATAATTTTAATATTCTCCTGTTTCTTTTTGAGCTCTTTAAGCTTTTCCCATGAACTATCAAAAGAAGCGTCATCTACGAAAATAAACTCTGTATCCTTTTTGAAAAAAACGACAGAATTTAGGGTGTCCACTAATTGTTGAAGACCTTTTTCGTTATTAAAGACAGGAATGACTACACTGTACAACACGAAGCTAATTTACATTAACTTTCGGAAATAACTAAATCTTATCCTGTTTTAACGTTTGCTTATCATGATAGAAATAAATAGGAGCAAATCGATTACATTTTTACGAATGTTCTTGTAATGTTTCTTCCTCCTATGGAAATTGAAATAAAATAACAACCCTCTTCTAACTGAGAAATATTAATATTCGTAATCGTGCCACCTTTTTCAATTTGAGATTTCAGAATTTCTTTTCCTGATAAATCTGTTACTAAAACATCTGCATTTTCATCCATTTCACCTGTTTCAATTGTGATTTCATTAAACGCTGGGTTTGGATATATTGACAAAATTAAATTTGACAAATCTTCCAATCCGATTGTAGAAGATGCAGTACACGCACATTTATTTTTCACACCTGTCGTTACAACGGCCTCAGGAGCTCTATAATTAGCCTTTACCCAACATTTTTGACCTGGTTGAGTTGCCGTAGCATTTCTGATTCGCATGGTATACCAACCGTCGTAAGTCGCTGTTAATGTAAAATCGTAAGGACCTGTTTGAGAAATCGAATCTACTGATTGACAATCTTTATCCAAAATCACCAATTCTATTCCACTTAAAGTATCCGAAGGAAATACTGAAAAGATCATATCTGTTCCTGCTTTGGCATAAATACGACCAACCGTTCTACAATCTTTTGAATTTGAAGGCAGTGCCCCGCCTTGTTGCAAGGAAGAAATATGTGAATCGCCAAGATCGTCCGCCATTTCCCATTCTTGTACGATATTTTCAGCTGTTCTAACGTAATTATCTGTAATTCCTTGAGGAGCCCAAACTGAATATCCTCGTCTTCCTTGAGCTGCACTACCATCACATGGAGGAATGGAAATATCCACTTTTCCTCCGCCGTAAACTGTTCGCTGCGCAGTTCCATTCGCTCCTGAATAATCAATTAGAATTGTTCCGTCAGCCCAAGAGGTTTGAACTCCGGTCAAATTCTGCCATTGCGTCCAACTATCTGTTACAGCAACCAAAGCCTTCGCCTGTCTTTCAATAACCAATGCATCTGCTGCTTGCCATCTCACCAAATATGCTCCTTCTTTAAATCTCAGATTTTGATGACACCAAATTAGATTTTCAATATCGCTTCGAGCTGGAAGGGTTGAATCGATTTTTGGATCATGAGTAAAACGATTTCCGTTGTAACCAATATTGAAAAGGTCCTCGAAAAATATTTGAGGAGCGCCATCAACAGCAAGAGCTATAGCGTGAACCATGCTGTTTCGTCCATCATTTGGTTCCACTTCAGTTCCCAAAGCAGTATTCCATCCAACATAATTACCCTGTGAATTTAGTTGCGGCCTAAACGTATCGTGATTATTAACAAATGGTACCGTGCGCTGACGATTCAATTGTTGGGAGCCTGGTAATGTAGACAAGTCATAGTTTCCATTTCCTGCCACAATATTGCGCAGATTTCCTCTAAGCGAAAAATCGAAAGTTCCGGATCTATTTTGAACTTGATTACACCAACTGTCCATTTCGTTAATACCTCCAACCCACTCTCCAACAGAAAACAAATCAGTTCCACCACTCGCCCAACCTGCGTTGTTTTGCAAGTTCCACAAAATATCCTCCGCAACACTTGCTGGAAAATGCTTTACGGCATCTAAGCGAACACCATCCCATCCCATTTGTTTTTTATACCAAATCATCCAATTTCTCATTCCGTTTCGCATGTAATCAGAGGTTTGGGTTGGATTATAAGTTAAAGCATTACTACTCTGACCGAATGCATTGCTCTCATAGGAAATATCTGGCCCCCAATAAGCACTATTGATTTCGTTTGTACAACACGCATTGTTTGGATTCGGATAAAAATTTTGCCAGTTTTTAGGGAATCGACCGGCTCGAGCATAATAATTTGATGAGGTTTCATTATTTCCGGGCGTAGCAAAACTGGTGTATCGAAAGTTTTTATAACGGTTCGTTTGTCCATCATCCATAGCTGCAGGATCTTGACCTCCACTTCCTGTTTGACTTCCAGCTCCAACTACGTGATTAAGAACAATATCTTGAATTACATCTATGCCATTCGCTTTAAAAACCGCCATCATTCGTAGTAATTCGTCTTTGTCACCCATACGTGTTTTAACATTTCCTTTTTGCCATTTATCTCCTAAATCGTAGTGATCAAAAGGAGCATATCCGACACTATTCGTGCCTGTGTTTTTAATTGAAGGGGGTATCCAAACAGCATCTATTCCCAAAGATTTTAAACGTGGGGCTAATTCAGTTAAGTAATTTGCCCAACCGTTTTGGTAGTTATTATTCCAGTAATCCCACCAAAAGCCTTGCAAAACTAATTGACGATTAGTCGGATTTACATTTGAAGGTGGGTTTGGATTTGTTGACTCAAAATTATAAGCTCCTGTCGTACTGTTAAAGGAAATGTTGTATTCTCCTGCCGGAACTTGAACATTTGGACCATCTTGAATTCCTGTACCTGAAGGAAAATTAGAATTCCCCCAATTCACTGTCCAAGAAGCATTTTGTCTGAATTTTACTTGCTCCGTGGCATTAAACGTATACGTTAAGGTCCAATTGGTATTATCCGTCGAATTCATGTTGACATCACTCGCCCAATTGGTAAATGTTCCGATGATACTTACTGTTTGCCCGAAAGTGAACAATGAGGTCAGAAACAAGCAAATAAACAAAGTTACTTTTTTCATAAGGTTGCCGTTTTAGTGGTAGTTTTTATGCAGGATTTTCCAGCTTTCACAGGAATATTTTTATCAAAAAGTATCAATTCAAGATCTTGAGATCCTTTATTTATAATTTCACATTCATTCTGAGAAACTCGAATTTCAAGTGGTTGATTTCTCACAAGTAGTTGAAATTGGTAATTATCCCAATGCTGGGGAATTACAGGATTCATTACAATTTTGTCAGAAAACACACGAATTCCTGCCATACCTTCTACAATTGCCATCCAAGTTCCCGCCATACTCGTAATATGCAAACCTTCATCTGCCTCGTGATTATAATCATCTAGGTCGAGACGTGAAGTCCGCAAGTAGAGTTCATAGGCTTTGTCTAGTCGACCAATTTTTGCAGCTAAAACACTATGTATACAAGGTGATAACGACGATTCGTGAACGGTTTTTGGTTCGTAAAAATCAAAATTATCTTCGATTGTTTTTTGATCGAAATGATCTTCAAATAAATAAATTCCTTGAAGTACATCTGCTTGTTTTATAAAGATAGAACGCAAGATCCTATCCCAAGACCAATGTTGATTAATCGGACGTTGGTTTTCTGGAATATCGTTTACCGAAAGTTGTTCTTTGTCTAAAAATCCATCTTGTTGCAAGAAAATGTTTGAACTTTCAATTTTAGGAAAATAAATGGCCTCCGAAAGTTTTCTCCAAGCATTTATTTCTATTGTTGACAATCGCTCTACTGATGTATCCGTGATCTTCTCATTTACCTCGAGTGCGTAGTCAAGACACCATTTTGCCAAGTAATTCGTATACCAATTGTTATTGACGTTGTTTTCGTATTCGTTCGGACCTGTTACTCCTAACATTACAAACGCTTTTTTATCTTCGGACCAATTAAATCGTTGCGCCCAAAAACGTGCAATCGCGAACAAAACTGGTCTTCCGTAGTGAATCAAATAAGATTCATCCCCTGTGTGTCGAATATAATTATAAATAGCAAAAGCAATAGCTCCGTTGCGGTGAATTTCTTCGAAGGTGATTTCCCATTCGTTATGACACTCTTCTCCGTTCATGGTCACCATTGGATATAGTGCAGCTCCGTTTTTAAATCCTAATTTCTGAGCGTTCTCGATGGCTTTATCGAGTTGATTGTAACGGTAAATTAGCAATTGACGAGCAACTTTCGGATCTGCTGTCTTTAAGTAGAAAGGCAAACAATAGGCCTCTGTATCCCAATAAGTAGCACCTCCATACTTCTCACCTGTAAAACCCTTTGGACCAATGTTCAATTTTTCATTTTTTCCGGTATAGGTTTGGTACAATTGAAAAATATTAAATCGGATCGCTTGTTGTGCTGCGGTATCACCTTCAATGATGATATCTGCTTTATCCCAAATTTCTTTCCAGGCTGCAACGTGGTCAGCAAGTAATTTATCGAAACCATTTACATAGGCATCCCTTACCTTATTTATCGAGCGAGGGATCACTGAAAATTCAGAATGATTAAGTGTTGATGCAATTGAAATGTATTTCTTCAAGGTATATTTAGTTCCTTTTTCCAAGAAATGTTCAAAGTTATTTTCAACGTAGAAATCTTTTGAAAACGTATTCGGATGAATATCGAGAAGTTCATCTTTCTTCCAAAATGAAAATCTCATGGCTGTAGCAACAGTAAAATTCGTTTTTTTCGTGCGTGTACAAACGTATCCTTTTTTCAAATCTACTTTATGACTGTCTTCTTCCCAGAAAAACTCATCGTAGTTGGAATCGTGGTTCATGACTTTCCCATCTAAATAAGGCGTGAATTTTACGTTTCCACTGAAATTAATTGGAGTTACGGAATAACGTATAGCAGCCAATTCATCATCGGCCATTGAACAAAGACGTGTCGACTCAATTTCAAGCTCTTTTCCCGAATCAAAACGGACTCTAAACTTTCGAATTAACAAGCCTTGCTTCATATCTAATTCTCGGTAGAAAGAAAGAATTGTTTGTTTATTTAAATCTAAAATTTCACCATTTACTTCAATGTTTATTCCAATCCAATTACAAGAGTTTAACACTTTTGCAAAATATTCTGGGTAGCCATTTTTCCACCAACCTACGCGTGTTTTATCCGGATAATAAACACCACCAACATAACTTCCTTGCAGGGAAGGACCCGAATACGTTTCTTCAAAATTTGCACGTTGACCAAATCCTCCATTCCCAATACTAAAAATACTCTCCGCCTGTTTTTGTTTTGACGGATCAAAGCTATTTTCACTAATTTTCCATTCCTCTATTTCAAACAAATTATGCATATTCTTCTAGGCTAAATTCAATTAAATTTGGTAAGTAATAATCAACATGTGCCTTAAGCGAAGGATTACCAACGCCTATAGCCACAAATCCTCCATCTTTTGCTGCTTGAATTCCGCTTTGTGCATCTTCAAACACAATGCATTGTGAAGGATCAATACCCATTTGTTCCGCTCCTTTGATAAAAACTTCCGGATGAGGTTTAGGGTATGAAACATCGTTTCCATCTACAATTGCTGTAAAATATGTGTCAATTTCCAGTTTTGACAAGATAAATCTAGCGTTTTTACTAGATGAACCCACGGCGCATTTCAACCCCATATCTTTTGCTTTTTTTAGAAGTTCAAGTACTCCAGGAAGCAAGTTAGTTTGATTTAAGTTTTGAATGGAATTGAGGTAAAATTCATTTTTCTTGGTCAGTAACTCATTGAAGTAATCTTCTGAAATTATTTTTGATCCCATTTCAAGAATTTTCTTCAAGGAATCTACCCTACTTATTCCTTTCAATTGCTCGTTATCCTCTTCATTAAAGGAAATACCCAATACCTCAGCAGTATTTTTCCATGCCACAAAATGGTTATGTTCTGTGGTTACCAAAACACCATCTAGATCAAAAATTAATGCTTTAATTTTATTACTCATCTTCTTTAATTCTCAGGGTGAGAAAAGCCGCTAAAATAATAAGTACGCCTCCTATAGTCACGGCTGCCATTCTTGAACCATCCAACCAATGTTCCATTATTTTACCAAAAAATAGAGAGGCAATAATCTCAGGTAATACAATAAAGAAGTTGAAAATCCCCATGTAAATTCCTATTTTATTTTCCGGTAAACAGCCCGTTAACATGGCATATGGCATGGAAAGAATGCTACTCCATGCTATTCCGACCATTCCCATAATAACGAAAAGCATCCATATTTGACTAGGTCCTCCAACAAAATTGATGAGAATTAAACCAAGGCCACCAGTTATCAAACACATGAAGTGCGTCCATTTCATGGAGAATTTTGAAGCTAAAAGAGGCAGGAAAAGGGCAAAAATAAATGTTATCACATTCTCAAATGCGAAGGTTAGACCTGCCATGTTTTGGCCATCAGTATACGTTTGCGTTCCTGTTGCCCCTCCATAAATATCTGCTGCAACTGTTGGTGTGTAAAAAAACCACATAAGGAATAGACCTGGCCAGGTGAGAAATTGAATTAATGCAAGTTTTTTCATGCGAACAGGCATGTTAAACAATGCGTTTTTTATTTCAAGAAAACCCGCTCCGAATCCTTTAGATTCCTCTGCTTTTTTTTCTTCTAATTCAATATCAGAAGGTGGATATTCTTTAGACGTCACAACGGTATACAAAACTGCGGATATAAAAGCACCAGCACCAATATAAAAGCTCCATTTTACATTATCTGCAACTTGTCCGTCATTACTTACGGATGATACATCGAACCAATTGGTAAACATCCACGGTAAAGCGGAAGCTATTGTTGCGCCCAATCCGATGAAAAAGCTCTGCATAGCAAAACCCTTAGCGCGTTGAGTCTCTGCTAAATTATCTGCTACAAATGCACGGAAGGGTTCCATTGAGATATTTATGGAAGAATCTAAAATCCAAAGTAAACCAGCGGCCATCCATAAGGACGAAGAATTGGGCATAAGTATCAAACAAATTGAACTTAAAATAGCTCCAACTAAAAAGTATGGTCTTCGTCTACCTAGTTTAGGATGCCAAGTACGGTCGCTCAAATATCCGATAATTGGCTGAACAAGTAAACCGGTTAATGGAGCAGCTAGCCATAAGGCAGGTATTTCTTGTGGCTTGGCACCTAGATTTTCATAAATAGAACTCATGTTTGCCATCTGCAACCCCCAGCCGAATTGAATTCCCATGAACCCAAAGCTCATGTTCCAAATCTGCCAAAAGGACAATTTAGGTTTATCTTTTAGCATAGTCTTATTTTATGTTACTTCACCCAGACGCGGTAGCCCCAAGCCTCCAAATCGAGGGAAACATCTTTTTTAACACGAAGTTTTTCTCCGCTGAATAGTTCTTTGTATTTACCAAATAATTTAGCATCTGTAATTTTCATTGAAGCGTCTTTGGCCGACATATTAATCGCTACCACTACCTTATTTGCGCCTTTCTCTCTGGAATAAATTAAAATAGGTGATCCTCCTTCGGTATGAAATAGCGTTGGTGCGCCATATTCTCCGTTCCACAATGCAGGATTTTTTCGTTTCAACTGAAGAAGGTTTGTGTAGAAAGTAACCAAATCCATCTTTAACCAATCAATTGTATCTTTCTCGAAAAATTTCAATCTCTTGTCTAAAGAAGTCTCTTGACCGTTATAAACAAGCGGCATTCCTTCGATAGTAGCCGCAAAAACTGCTAATGCAAAACGAGCATCTCCCATACGCTCCATTTCAGTCCCATTCCATGAGTTTTCGTCATGATTAGACGTAAAATGCATACGATAATCCGACCTTTTGTAATTGTTCTTTTTAAAATAGGCCAAAACATCTGCTGTTGTTTTTTTTCCTTTTGCGATGTCGTTCATAACATGGTGTAATTCCCACCCGTAGGTCATATCAAAGGCTTGATGTTGGTCTGCACCTTCCGACTCTGCAAGAAAGAAAATAGGTTTTACAGCATCTAATTCTTTTCGCGCCTCTATCCAGAAGTCCATTGGCACCCAGCCTGCTACATCACAACGAAAACCATCAATATCAGCATTGGTTAACCAAAACTTCATGGAATTGATCATAGCTTTTCTCATGTCACGATTATCGTAATTTAAATCAGCAACATCCCACCAATCCGTTCCGATAGTCGGTTGTAAATTTCCTGTTGAATCAAGCGTATACCAATCTTTGTGACCTTGATCTACCCAAATGTTGTCAGGAGAAGTATGGTTGGCTACCCAATCGATAATTAGTTTCATTCCTAACGCATGGGCATCTTTTACTAGTTGCTGAAAATCACCTAAGTTTCCAAATTCTGCATTCACCTCTTCGTAATTTCGAACTGCATAATAACTTCCTAGACTTCCTTTTCTATTCTTCTCTCCTATCGGATGAATGGGCATAAGCCAAATTATATCGACCCCCATTTCCTTTAGTCGTGGCAAATGTTTCCCAAATGCTTTAAACGTTCCTTCAGGTGTGAATTGACGAATATTTACTTCATAAATAGTAGCGTTTTTCGACCATTCCGGAACTTTAAATTGTCCAAACGAAAAGAAAAAAGAGAAAAATACAACTAAACAGGATATCGCTTTCATAAATTCGTTAATTGGTTTTTAAGTATGTAGTTTAAATGGTAATTTACCAAGGCATCAACTGGTCTTCTGATGATTGCACCAACCGTTAATCCGAATGAAGAAGCAGCTTCTTTCAACTCTTCCTCAAAAAGAGCAGAAATTGAACCAACAAAATTGATTTCCGTTTGAGCGTAATTTGGATAGCATGTAACGTGAACATCGATAAATCGCTTGAAGCCTTCCACAAGCATTTTACGTACAAACGCATCTGATTTATGCTTAAAAATAAAAGGCATAAAGGATGCAATGAACACATTGGCATTCGGTTCTCGGTACACTTTATCTACAATCACATCTTTATCCAAAGCATAGGTTGATACAAAATCTTGTTCAATTTCAGGAGATAATTTGTGGTATAAGAAGGCTGCCAACAGTTGTTTTCCAAAGTAAGAACCACTTCCTTCGTCACCTAAAACATATCCCAAGGCTGGAACTTCTTCCGATAAATTTTGCCCGTCAAAATAACAAGAATTTGAACCTGTACCTATGATGCATGAAATAACAGGGACACCTCGGTAGGTGGAGTAGGCACAAGCCAATAAATCATGTTCAACTAATACAGTCGCATTTTTAAAAACACGGCGTAAACCTTCAGCTACAATCTCATTCATTTGCGAACTTGAACAACCAGCCCCATAGAAATAAACGCCTTTCACCTCTGGAGCTAATTTATAAATTTCTTCATGCCCCATTAACTCAGACTCAATCAAATCAGAGGAATGAAAATAGGGATTGAATCCCATGGTAGAATAAAAAGTTTGGTTATTTTTGTTATCAATTAATACCCAATCACTCTTGGTTGAACCACTTTCTACTACAAAAAACATATATTTGTACGAGTTTAATTTAACTTCGTGTCAATTTAACACTTTCAAATTTAAAACATAAATTCGAATTTGGATTCAAATATGCAAAAAAAAGTAATACATGAATTAAATCCTAACGTATCTGTTGATTGCGTCATATTTGGTTTTGATTTAGAAAAGTTAACCGTTTTGCTCATCGATCGAGGGCAACAAACCCAAAATGGTCCGCGCTTGGCATTGCCAGGAAACTTAATTTACAACGATGAAAATCTAGATCAAGCGGCGAATCGCGTTTTGGATGAATTGGCAGGAATTAATGACATATATTTAGAACAAGTTGGTGCCTTTGGAGACCCAAATCGAATTTGTAAAGATGCTGACAGGGAGTGGCTTCAAACCATTCGGGCAGAACCTGAAGCACGTGTAATTACAGTAGCCTACTATTCATTAGTAAAAATGTCTGATTACTCACCACATGCTTCTTCTTTCGCTAAAACAGCGGGATGGGCTCCTGTGAGTGAGATTTTTGAATTGGCTTTCGATCACTTTGAAATTTTACAGGCAGCAAAAGATAAGTTGCGTCAAAAAATTAAAATTCAACCCATCGGATTTAACTTATTACCTGAAAAGTTTACCCTTAGTCAGTTACACAAGCTATACGAAAGTATTTTGGATAAACCATTAGACAAAAGAAATTTCAGAAGAAAAGTTCAAAAAATAGGTATCGTAACAGCGCTCAAAGAAAAACAAAGAGGAGTTCCACACAAGCCTTCTTTATTATATAAATTCAACGAAGAAAAATATGAGGCTTTATCGAAAAACGGCTACGATAATTTCGATTTTTAGTATTCTAATTGCAGTTTATTCTTTTAGTTGTTCATCTTCGGAAGAAAAAGATTCTGTACAGTCAAATACAACACAGGAATCCCTTGACGATAATAAAGAAGATACGCCAACATTTTTTACTGAAGTCAAAACGGAGATCAAGGAGAACTACCTATTCTTTTCGTACAAAGGACCAGAATTTGCTGTCGTCGATGGACAAATGAACGATACCGCTCACCGGCTTTCAAATTATGCAGCAAGACTTACGGGCGATCAACTGAAAAAATTATTCAAAGAGGGAAAATATTCGAAAGTAGATCTATCAAAAATTGTAATGAAAACAAAAGGAATGGACAACAAAGATTCCGTTCATTACACCCTAAAAATTCCACTAATTCGTGTGAAAAGTGCTTGTGCTGCCTTTACCTCATTTGATCATTCTGGTGGTTGGAATCATGCACCAGACCTTAAAAAACGCCTGGAAGACCTTAAAAAACCGGGTAGAACAACCATTCATTGTAATTCACTGCGTGTGAGCAAACGCTATATCACGAAAGAAAATTTACAAGAATATTGGATTCAATGGAAAAACCGACAACTCCAAGGAAATTGTCCATGTAAATAATCATCCATCTACCTGTTTTAATCATTTGATTTAAACTAATATTCAACAGTTTGGTATATTTGTGATAAAGTTACATTTGGTTGTAACTTTTGATTAGTTCAAATTGTTTTAACTGCAAACATTTTAATTGAAAGCACACGAGTACAATAACGCCGTTTATCAATTCAGCAAACCACTGATGAGATTTGCTGTAAACTTCCTTCGCAATGAGGAAGAGGCGAAAGATATCGTACAGGATGTTTTCGAAAAATTGTGGCTAAACAGAGAAAAAGTAGAGCTAGGAAAAATAAAAGCTTGGTTGTTTACGTGTGCGAATAATTCAATGTTAAATTACATTCAGAAAAAAAATCGTTCGTGTGAATTCAACATGACTTTGCATGAGAAAGGATCGTATGACCAAACTCATTACGAATCTAAGCAAGCAATTCAGCATGTTGTTTCCATTCTTCCTCCTCTGCAAAAAAGTATTCTTTTACTTAGAGATTTAGAAGGTTATGCGTACGAAGAGATCGGCGAAATTCTAGACATTTCTGCTTCTCAAGTGAAAGTTTATCTGTTTAGAGCACGTATGAAAATGAAAAAACAGTTAACGCAATTGAACGAACTCGCATGAATTATCCTGAAAGGGAAAATATCGACCGATGGTTTTTTGACTTCTATGAAGGAAATTTATCGCCACTACAAGTAGAGGCTTTAAAGACATTTCTTGAAGATCATCCAGATTTAGTTGAAGAATTCGAGGCTTGGGGAGAGAGTAATTTTGAAGCCGATACGTCACTTTCTACAGAATTCGACCGCATTCCGCTTCTACTTAAAAAAGAGTCACGCTTCAAAATGGCATATGCACTTTATGGGCTTGCGTTGATCTTAAGTTCTTCTTTGTTGATTCAACGATTCACACAACAACCGTCTTCTGAAAATTCAACAGTACTTCTTACCGCTAATTCGTCTGGATTAAATGCCAAAAGTCAAACCAAAACTGACAAATTAAAAGCTGTTGAAACAATACAAGAAAAAAGCAAAGAAACGGGAAGATTGGATAATATAAACAGAGAAAATAGTCAACACACTTCTCTAACAAACCAATCTGAGGAAAGATTTAGTATTCATGAAGTAAACTCATTAGTTGAGGAAAATAATACATCTGTCGCTTCCATAGAGAGCATTGAGGAGCCAACCTTTGTAAAATCATCTATAAACGAAAATATCAGTTCACTTTCGGATAATAATAGTGAACAACTCATACATACCAAGATTTCAGAAGAATTTGAATCACGCAATATAGCCTCCACCCTACCTCTACTTGCTAAAAAGCACGCAGTGTTAACTGATGAAGCCGATCAAAGTATTCTCGATGAAAACAAGGACATGGCGACTCGAGAAACTATAAATCTTAGTTTGGGATCCTTTAAAATGAGATCGATATACAAAAGCTTGGGCAAGATTTCGACAGGTTTAGCTTACATTCCAGATATTGCCTATGCGTTACCAGAAATGAATCAAGCTGATGTGATGATCTCCAATATAGGCGCGATTTCACAAACCCGCTATCAGCAGTCAGCAACAGCGCGATGGATGGAAGCGAATGAACAACAGAAAATTAGTAATCAAATTACCCTTGATGGTTATTCACGATCAGCACGCATGGGAGTTGGAGTACAATTTAACCACCATTATTTTGGTAACGGCGCATTGACGCAATACGACGGTGCTTTGATATTATCGCCAAAAATAGCACTCACCAGATCTTTGTCCTTAGAACCTGCGGCACGAATTAAATTCGGAAACTACCGTGTGGATGGAAACAGAATCTCTAGCTATAACAATCAATTCGTGGAATATCAAACCGGTGAACAACAACTCATTAATTTTGATACTTCCGCAAATATCGGACGTAACTTATTGTATCGCGACCTAGATGCAGGATTTACGCTAAATTCATCGAGAGGTTATGTAGGCGTGCAGGCTGAGAATATTACTGGTCACTTCAATGATATTTTCTCAAATCAAGAAAACGATTACCAATATGCTAAAATGCGTGTTTCCGGTATTGCAGGAACACAATTCTTATCTCAAAATCAACGTCTATCATTCGCTCCTTATGTCTACTCTACGTGGAAAGCTGGCAACTTCAATTCTTTTGTTGGTTTTAGCGCGAGTATATACGGATTAAAACTTGGCGGGTCTATAAGCCAATCGCAACAAACAGCGCAAATAGGTTATCAGTCGAAACGTTTTGGAATTCTAGCTCAATCAAGTGTTCAACAACGTTTAACACAACCACGCTTCACGCATCAATTGATGTTGCGATTTAACACCGAAACAAGTAAGAAAACAAGACGCTATATAACTTTATAATCACCTTATGAGATCAATCATTGTCCTTTTATTTTTAGCCGTATGTTTGGAAGCGCAAGCACAGGATCCTTCGTTTACGCAATTTTATTCAAACCCGATATATTTGAACCCGGCTTTGGCAGGCTCAACAGGTTGTCCGCGTATTGTTTCCAATTACAGGAATCAATGGCCACAATTAACGGGTAATTACATTACGAGTGCCGTTGCATACGATAGTTATGTTAAAAGCATCTCCGGAGGATTGGGAATTATTGCGCTGCACGATATGCAAGGTCAGGCAACCATTCAAACATCGATGATTGGAGGTGTGTATTCTTACAACTTAAAAGTAAACCGTAAATTTTCCATTATGGTTGGGGCGCGAGCTGCCTATTTTCAGAAATTTCTTGATTGGGATAAATTAACCTTCGGAGACATGATTGATCCGCGCAGAGGCTTTATATACCAAACTGGAGATGTTCCTCGCGGAAATGGCAGAAGGGGTTTCTTTGATGTATCTGCAG
>JACCEA010617119.1_pt1 | contig 16414 bp, 12 predicted proteins | sample 7449851 | NCBI WGS metagenome assembly JACCEA01 (sample SAMN15323453, study PRJNA562643) | freshwater metagenome | isolation source: river surface water | place: USA:Blue River Watershed | collected 2017-08-18 | reverse complement strand
ATCACCACGTCGGTGTCCTCCAGCAGGTGGTGCTCCTTGAGCAGCTTCACCGTCTGGCCCACCACGTAGCCGCCGCAGCCGGTGCCGGCGGGCGGGCCGCCGGCCTCCACGCACATCACGCCGTTGTAGCCGGGAAAGACGAAGTCCTCGGGCCGCAGCTCCTCGGGATGGAAGTCCACCGTCTCGAGCACGTCGATCACGGTGGGCAGCATCTTCTTGGTCAGCGTGAAGGTGGAGTCGTGCTTGGGGTCGCAACCGATCTGCAGCACCCGCTTGCCCATGTGGGAAAACGCCGCCGACAGGTTGGAGGAGGTGGTGCTCTTGCCGATGCCGCCCTTGCCGTAGATGGCGAAGACCTTGGCATTGCCGATCTTCACGCTGGCGTCGAGCTGCACCTGCACGCTGCCCTCGCCATCGGGCCGGTGGCTGCCGCGACGCAGGTCGGTCACGGGAATGGAAGTGGTGAGGGTCATCCGGTGCTCTCTTCGTAAATGCCTTCGAGCCGGTCTTCCAGCTCCTCGCCGGCGCGCCGCAGCGCCTCCAGCACGCTGGCGTCGGGTTGCCAGTACTTGCGTTCGTTGGCCTCCAGCAGGCGCGAGGCCACGCGGGCCACGGCGGTGGGGTTCAGGCGGGCCAGGCGCTCGCGCATCGCGGGGTCCAGCACGAAGGTCTCGCTGACCTGCTGGTAGACCCAGGGCTGCACCTGCCCGGTGGTCGCCGACCAGCCCATGGTGTTGGTCAGGTGCGCCTCGATCTGGCGCACGCCCTCGTAGCCGTGGGCCAGAAGGCCCTCGTACCACTTGGGATTGAGCATGCGGGTGCGGGTCTCCAGCGCCACCTGCTCGGTGAGGGTCCTCACGGTGCCGCCGCCGTTGGCGTCGCGCGTCTGGTCGCCGATGTAGACCGGCGCCGTCGCGGCATCCGGGCCCTTGGCCCGCTGGATCGCGCGGCTCACGCCACCCAGGGTGTCGAAGTAGGTGTCCACCGTGGTCACGCCCAGTTCCACCGACTCCAGGTTCTGGTAGGCCAGCTGCACGCCGGCCAGCACGCTTTGCAGCAGCTGCGCCTGCTGCACCGGCCGGCCGCTGCGGCCGTAGGCGAAGCCCTTGCGGCGGCTGTAGGCCTCGGCCAGCTCGTCGTTGTCTTCCCAGCGGCTGTTGTCGATGAGGCTGTTGACGTTGGCGCCGTAGGCCCCTTCCGCGTTGCCGAACACGCGCAGCGAGGCCGTCTCCAGGTCGCCGCCATGTTCACGCTGGTAGGCCAGGGCATGCTGGCGGATGAAGTTGCGCTCCAGCGGCTCGTCGGCGCTGGCCGCCAGGAAGGCGGCTTCCGCGAGCAGCCGGATCTGCAGCGGCAGCAGGTCGCGGAAGATGCCCGAGAGCGTGATCACCACGTCGATGCGGGGCCGGCCGAGTTCCTCCAGCGTCATCAGCTGCGCGCCGGCCAGGCGGCCATAGGCGTCGAAGCGGGGCCGCGCGCCCATGAGGGCCAGGGCCTGCGCGATCGGGCCGCCCTCGCTCTTGAGGTTGTCGGTGCCCCACAGCACCATGGCGATGGACTCGGGCAGGGCGTGGCCGTCGTCCTGGTGCTTTTGCAGCAGGCGCTCGGCCTGGCGGGAGCCATCCTTCACCGCGAAGGCGCTGGGGATGCGGAAGGGGTCGAACCCGTGCAGGTTGCGCCCGGTGGGCAGCACCGCGGGGGTTCGCAGCAGGTCGCCGCCGGGGGCGGGGCGCAGGAAGCGCCCGTCCAGCGCGCGGAGGATGCCGTCGATCTCGTGCTCGTGGCCCAGGAGGCCCTGGGTCGCGGCCAGTTCCTGCAGCAGCGGCAGCAGGGCGGCCCGGTCGTTCGCCTCGGCCAGGCCGGCGAGCTCCAGCGCCGCCTCGGGCGTCGCGCCGTCCACCAGCGCCGCCACCACCTCGCGCGCCGGCCGCGTGCCGTGGCCGGCCTCGGCGCAGGCGAGCAGCAGGTCGGTCCGCTGCGCCGGCGTGTGGGCCTGGCCCACCACGTGCAGGCCATGCGGGATCAGCGTGTACTCCAGCTCCAGCACCTTGCCGGCCAGGTGCTTGACCGCGCCGTCGGCGCTGTCGCCCCAGGCGGGTTCGGCGGCGGCCAGCTCCAGCAGGGCGGCCTGCGCCTGGATCGCCTGTGCGAGGTCGGCGCGCTCGGCCGCGGCCTCGGGCTCCAGGCCCCGGTAGCGCTCCAGTGCGCCCTTCAGGTCCACCAGCTCCTTGTACAGGCCGGCCTGGGCCACCGGCGGCGTGAGGTAGCTGACCAGGGTCGCGGCGCTGCGCCGCTTGGCCAGCGTGCCCTCGGAGGGGTTGTTGGCCGCGTACAGGTACAGGTTCGGCAGGTCGGCGATCAGGCGGTCGGGCCAGCACTGGGCCGACAGGCCGTTCTGCTTGCCGGGCATGAACTCCAGCGCGCCGTGGGTGCCGAAGTGCAGCACCGCGTCGGCCGCGAAGTCCTCGCGCAGCCAGCGGTAGAAAGCCGAGAAGGCATGCGTGGGCGCGAAGCCCTGCTCGAACAGCAGCCGCATCGGGTCGCCCTCGTAGCCGAAGGCGGGCTGCACGCCCACGAACACGTGGCCGAAGCGCTCGCCCAGCACGTGCAGGCTGGCGCCGTCGCTTTGCTGGCGGCCGGGGGCCGGGCCCCACTGCGCCTCGATCTCGGCCAGGTGCTTCTCGCGCCGCACATGGTCGTCGGTGGGGATGCGGGCATGCACGTTGGCCATGCTGCCGAAGCGTTCGGCGTTGCCCTTGAGGATGCGGTCGCGCAGCGCATCCACGCTGTCCGGCAGGTCGACGGTGTAGCCCTCGCGCTGGAGGGCCGACAGGGTGTTGAACAGGGACTCGAACACCCCCAGGAAGGCGGCGGTGCCGATGTTGCCGGCATTGGGCGGGAAGCTGAAGATCACCACGGCCAGCTTGCGCGCCGCGCGCTCGCTGCGGCGCAGGTCCACCAGCCGGCCGACGCGGCGCGCCAGCATGTCGGCGCGGTCCATGCAGCTTTGCATGTCGTGCGCGTCGCTTTCCTGGATGAACTGGCAATGGTGCGAGCAGCCGGTGCAATGCGTGTTGGCGGCGCTGCCGCGGCCGCCGTAGACCATGGAGCCGGTCGCGCCGTCCAGCTCGGGGATGGCCACCATCATCGTGGCCTCCACCGGCAGCAGGCCGCGGGCCGAGGCGCCCCACTGGTCCAGGGTCTGGAACTCCACGGGCGTGACGGCCAGGTAGGGCACGTCCAGCCGCGCCAGCAGGTCCTCCGCGGCGCGCGAGTCGTTGTAGGCCGGGCCGCCCACCAGGGAGAAGCCTGTCAGCGAGACCAGCGCGTCGATCGCGGGCCGGCCGTCCTTCATGAAGAAGGACTCCACCGCCGGCCGGTTGTCCAGCCCGGTCGCGAAGGCAGGCACCACGCGCAGGCCCCGCGCTTCCAGTGCGGTGATGACGCCGTCGTAGTGCATGGTATTGCCCGCCAGCAGGTAGGACCGCATCAGCAGCAGGCCCACGGTGCCGCGCTTTCCGGTGGTGGCCACGCGGGGCAGGTCCGACAGCTGCGCGGACAGGCGCGGCTGCATGGCGGGGTGGTACACGCCCACCTCGGGGTATTCCACCGGCGGCTCCACCTTCAGCTTGCCGCGCATCGCGCTGCGCGGGCCGTCGGCGTAGCGGTCCACCAGCAGCTGCACCATCTGCACGATGTTGTCCTCGGAGCCCGCCAGCCAGTACTGGAGGGTGAGGAAGTAGGCCCGCACGTCCTGCGCGGTGCCGGGGATGAAGCGCAGGATCTTGGGCAGGCGGCGCAGCATCTTCATTTGCTGCGCGCCGGCGGTGGCCTTGCCCTCGGCGCTGCGGGCGTTGTCGGCGTTGCCCCCTTCGCGCTTGCCGCGCATGCGCTTGAGCAGGCCCATGAAGCCGGTGGCGGGCGTGTCCATGCTGAACTTGCCCATGCGCGTGAGCTTCATCACCTCGGCGGCGGACATGGCGCAGACCATGGCGTCGCAGGACTCGCGCCGCGCCTTCAGCGCGGGCAGCACGGGCTGGAAGTGTTCCTCCATGAACAGCATGGTGGCGATCACGATGTCGCCACGGGCGATGTCGTCGCAGGCGCGTTGCAGGGCGGCGGGGTCGTCGGACCATTCCGCGGCGGCATGCACCTTGAGCGACAGGCCCGGCATGGCCTTGGCCAGGCGGCGGCCCGCGCGCTGCGCGGCGCTGGCCAGGTGGCTGTCCATCGTCACCAGGACCACCCGCATGCCGGCCGTGCCGGCCCGGGCTTCAGCGGCTGAAGTGGGCTTTGGCATCGTAGAGGGTGTCCAGGGTGATCACGTCGAGCCCGCGCTCGCGCGCGTACAGCTCGGTGTTGCGGCGGGCCTTGCCCCGCACGAAGAAGGGAATCTTCTTGAGCTCGCGCTCGGCCTCCGCCATCCAGGTGGCGACCCAGGCCGCGGCGGCGGGGTCGTGCACAGCGTCGACGGGGTCGTGGGAAGCGGTGGCCGCCGCCGTCGCGGCAGGCAGCGCAGGTTCGGCCCGTGCGTCGACTTCAGCGCCTGCAGCCGCCGCAACGGGTGCCTCGCGCCGCGCGCCGCCCAGGTGCGACGGCGCCGCATCCTCGTGGAACTCGCTGTCCCCGCGGAACATCCCGATCAGGTGTTCCTCCAGGCCCATCATCAGCGGGTGGACCCAGGTGTCGAACAGCACGTTGGCGCCCTCGAACCCCATCTGCGGCGAGTACCGCGCCGGGAAGTCCTGCACGTGCACGGGCGCCGAGATCACCGCGCAGGGAATGCCCGCGCGCTTGGCGATGTGGCGCTCCATCTGCGTTCCCAGCACCAGGTCGGGCTGGGCCGTGAGGATCTGCTCCTCCACCTCCAGGTAGTCGTCGGTGACCAGCGGCTCCACGCCGTACCCCTTGGCGGCCTCGCGCACCTCGCGCGCGAACTCGCGGCTGTAGGTGCCCAGGCCCACCACGGTGAAGCCCATCTCGCGGGCGGCCACGCGCGCGGCGGCCACGGCATGGGTGGCGTCGCCGAAGATGAAGACCCGCTTGCCGGTGAGGTAGGTCGAGTCCACTGACTGCGCGTACCAGCGCGCGCGCGGCGCGCTGCGATCCAGCAGCGGCTGCGGGTCGAGGCCTGCCAGCTGCGCCACCTCGCGGATGAAGTCCTGCGTCGCGCCCACGCCGATCGGCACGGTGCGGGTGAACGGCTGGCCGAACTGGCGCTGCAGCCAGGACGCGGCGACGCCGGCCACCTCGGGGTACAGCACCACGTTGAAGTCCGCGTCCTGCAGCCGCCCCAGGTCGGCGGGCGAGGCCTGCAGCGGTGCGACCACGTTCACGTCCACGCCCAGCTCGCCGAGCAGGGCGCGGACCTCGCGCAGGTCGTCGCGGTGCCGGAAGCCCAGGGCCGTCGGGCCGAGGATGTTGCAGCGAGGCCGGCCGGCCGCCACCCGCTCGCGCTTGGCGCCGGCGAGCGTGCGCACCAGCTGGTAGAAGGTCTCCGCCGCGCCCCAGTTCTCCTTGCGCTGGTAGGAGGGCAGCTCCAGCGGCACCACGGGGACCGGCAGGCCCAGCGCGCGGGCGAGGCCGCCCGGGTCGTCCTGGATCAGTTCCGCCGTGCACGAGGCGCCGACGATCATGGCCTGCGGCGCGAAGCGCTCGAAGGCCTCGCGCGCCGCCACCTTGAACAGTTCCGCCGTGTCACCGCCCAGGTCGCGGGCCTGGAAGGTGGTGTAGGTCACGGGCGGTCGGCGCGGCAGCCGTTCGATCATCGTGAACAGCAGGTCCGCGTAGGTGTCGCCCTGGGGCGCGTGCAGGACGTAGTGCACGTCCTTCATGGCGGTGGCGATGCGCATCGCGCCAACGTGCGGCGGGCCTTCGTAGGTCCAGAGCGTGAGCTGCATCGCGTCGCTCCCTCAGGCCGCCAGCCGCAACCGGCGGTTCAGCGGGCGGGTGAAGAGTTCGGCCAGGTCACTGGCCTGGTCCAGGCCCTGGATGGGGGTGAACACCAGCTCGATGGCCCACTTGGTGGTCATGCCCTCGGCCTCCAGCGGGTTGGCCAGTCCCAGGCCGCACACCACCAGGTCGGGTTGCGCGGCGCGGCAGCGATCGAGCTGGTTCTCCACGTGCTGTCCTTCGGCCAGCGCGGTGCCCGCGGGCAGCAGGGCCAGTTCCTCGGCCAGGTGCTGGCGGTGCAGGTAGGGCGTGGCCACCTCGAGCAGCTGCATGCCCAGCTCACGCGAGAGGAAGCGCGCCAGCGGGATCTCCAGCTGCGAGTCGGGGAAGAAGAAGATCCGCTTGCCTTCCAGGTGCACGCGCTGGCGGGCCAGAGCGGCATTGGCGCGCTCGCGGGCGGGGCGGGTCACCTCGTCCAGCCTGGCGCGCGGCACGCCGAAAGCGTCGCAGGCGGCGGCCAGCCAGGCCATGGTGCCTTCCACGCCCAGCGGGAAGGGGGCGGGCAGCCGCGTCGCCCCGCGGGACTCCAGCGCGCGGGCGGTGTCGGCCAGGAAAGGTTGCGCCAGCAACATCCGCGTGCCCGGCCCCACCGGCGGCATCGCATTCGCCTGCCGCGGCGGGAAGAAGCGGGCGGGAATGCCCAGCGCCTCGAAGGTCCTGGCGAACTGGTCCTCCACCACGTCCGCCAGCGCGCCCACCACCAGCAGCTGCGGCTCGGCCGCCTCGGGTAGCACCGGTACCAGCGAGGCCAGGCAGGCGTCCTCCCCTTGCGTAAAGGTCGTCTCGATCCCGCTGCCCGAGTAATTGAGCACGCGCACGCCAGGGTTGAATCGTTGGGACAGCCGGGCCGCCGCGCGCGACAGGTCCAGCTTGATCACTTCCGACGGGCAGGAGCCCACCAGGAACAGCAGCTTGATGTCGGGCCGGCGCTCCAGCAGTCGCGTGACGACGCGGTCGAGCTCGGTATTGGCGTCGGCCAGGCCGGCCAGGTCGCGCTCGTCGATGATGGCCGTGGCAAAGCGCGGCTCGGCGAAGATCATCACGCCGGCGGCGGACTGCACCAGGTGCGCGCAGGTGCGTGAGCCCACCACCAGGAAGAAGGCGTCCTGGATCTTGCGGTGCAGCCAGATGATCCCGGTCAGCCCGCAGAACACCTCGCGCTGGCCGCGCTCGCGCAGCACCGGCGCGTCGCCGCAGCCCTCGGCCGGCCGCAGGGGAATCACGGGCGTCATGCGGGCACCCCCGTCACCGGGCCGGCGTTGCGGCCGGCCTGCTCCTGCAGCCGCGCCGCGCGCAGCTTCAGCAGGAACTGCGTCGCGTTGACGACATAGGTGGCATAAGCCGCCAGCGCCAACCCCATCAGCGCCCGGTCGCCCAGCCAGCCGGTGGCCAACGCCACCAGGTAGGCCGTGTGCAGCGCCAGCACCGCCATGCTGAACACGTCCTCCCAGTAAAAGGCCGGGGCGAACAGGTAGCGCCCGAACACCACCTTCTCCCAGAGGCAGCCCGTCACCATGATCAGGTACAGGGTGAACGTCTTGGCCACCACCGACGCATGGGCCCAGGCCGCGCCCTCGCCGGTCCACAGGAAGCGCAGCACCAGCCCCAGGCTGGCCAGGAACACGAGGAACTGCACGGGCGCGAGCACCCCCTGGACGAGGGTCCACCGCGTGCTGTCGCGGCGCTGTCGTTCTTCCGGGGTGTAAAGCCCACTGGACACTTCGGGGAGCGCGCGCGACCGGGTCGTTGTCTCCGGCAAGGTCGGCATGACGCCCATTTAGCATCGGCCCGATCGCAATGTCAATTCATATTGACGTAAATATAAATTGACACAAATTCAGGCTGAGGAGATAACCGGTATGTGCCAAGGCAACGCAGCGGGGTGAGATTTCGATGTCCATCAGTGTCAAAACCCTTCACAATGGAAGGGCTGGTTCGCGAGGAAGGGTTGGCCTGTCAAGCCTCGCGGCCCGGGTAGCACAAGAAGAACACCGCCGCGCAAGAAGGCTTCGGCACGTACCGGGGCTCCTACGCACGAATCCACTGATTGTTGCGAGGAGACGCGCATGAGGTACAACCCGCCCGGCGGCGCGCCGCCGGTGCCTTCACCCGAACGTCCGGTCTCTGCAGGCGCTTCCCACCTGGCCGCCCTGGCCAGTGCCCTGCAGCAACGCATCATTCCCCGCCTGATCCGGGCCCATGCCGCACCGGCGCCGGAGCCCGAGCTGTCCGAGCTCACCGGCCGGCCCGTGGGCCCGGGCGAGGTCCGGGAGCTGGTCCGCCTCGTGCTGCTGCCGGACGATGGCCCCGCCCGGGCCCGCATCGTGGCGATGCGCCAGCGCGGCGTGCCGGTGGAGGCCCTGATGCTGGACCTGCTGGCCCTGGTCGCCCGGCAGCTGGGCGAGATGTGGCTGCAGGACCAGTGCACCTTCACCGACGTCACCGTGGGTGTCGGCCGGCTGCAACAGCTGCTTCGAGAGATCAGCCCCGGCCTGCCCCTGGGACCGCAGGCCTTGCCCCATCCCCTGCGCATCCTGCTGCTGCCCAGCCCGGGCGAGCAGCACACCTTCGGCCTGGTCATGGTGTCCGAGTTCTTCATCAGCGCCGGCTGGGACGTGGCCGGGGGGCCGGCCGCGCCGCTGGACCCCTTCGCGGCGGTCCAGCGGGAGTGGTTCGACGTGGTCGGCTTCTCCCTCGCCAGCGAGGTGCACCTGCCCCGGCTGGCGCCGGCCATCGCGGTCGTGCGCAAGGCCTCCCTGAACCCGCATGTCGGCGTGCTGGTCGGCGGCCCCCTGTTCCATGCCCATCCGGGGCTGGCCTCGGAGGTCGGCGCCGATGCTGTGGCGGTCAATGGCAGCCTGGCCCCGGGCATCGCGGAAACGCTGGTGAAAACCCGCGCCCTGCCATGCTGAGAGCAGGCACAATGGCAAGCCTGTAACCCATCGTTTCTCCAGACAACAAGCATGCCCCAGGGAACCCGGAAAACCGAACTCGGCCAATTCGAATCGGCCGACTCGTTCCTGTCCTCCCTGGGATCCGGCGCGGTGTCGCAGCTGCTGACCGCTTCCGCGGACCTGGTCCTCGTGCTGGACGCGCAGGCCACCATCCAGGACATGGCCCTCAACGCCGAGGAACTGGCCAACCTGGGCTGCCGCAACTGGCTGGGCCAGCCCTGGTCGGCCGTCTCCACCGTCGAAAGCCGGCCCAAGCTCGAGGCCCTGGTCAAGGAGGCGCTGGCCGGCCACCGTCCCGTCGCCCGCCAGGTCAACCATCCCCTGCCCACCGGCACGGACCTGCCCGTCTCCTACCGGGTGGTGCCCGTGCGCCAGCACGGCGCGCCGACCTTGCTGGTGGCCTTCGGCCGTGACCTGCGCGCCGACATGGCCATGCAGCAGCGGCTGGTCAGCGCCCAGGTCTCCATGGAGCGCGACTACTGGCGCCTGCGCCACGTCGAGACCCGCTACCGCCTGCTGTTCCAGCAGGCCGCCGAGCCCATCCTCATCCTGGATGCCGCCTCCGAGAAGCTGGAGGAGGCCAACCCCGCCGCCCAGGCGCTGTTCGGCGATGGCCTGCGCAAGGCCGGCTGGACGCTGGGCGAGGGCCTGGATGCCGGCAGCGCCCAGGTCCTGCGGGACCTGCTGGCCCGTGTGCGCAGCAGCGGGCGTGCCGATCCCCTGCCGGTCCGGCTGGCGCGTGGGGAGGACTGCCTGCTGGCGGTGTCCCTGTTCCGGCAGGAAAACTCCAGCCATTTCCTGGTCCGCCTGGTGCCCTCGCGCGAGGCCGGCGCCGCCGCCCGCGAGGAGCTGCCCGTCGGCGGCCTGCTGCAGGAAGCCCCGGATGCGCTCGTCGCCACCGACCTGGAAGGCCGCGTCCTGCGGGTCAACCGCGCCTTCCTGGAGCTGACCCAGGTGCCCACCGACGAGGCCGCGCGCGGCGAGTCCCTGGACCGCTGGCTGGGCCGCAGCGGCGTGGACCTCAACGTGCTGGTGTCCAACCTGCGCCAGCACGGCTCGGTCCGGCTGTTCGCCACCCAGCTGCGCGGAGAGCTCGGCAGCATCGCCGAGGTGGAAATCTCCGCCGTGGCGGCACTGGGCGCCAGCCCGCCCTGCCTGGGGTTCGCCATCCGCGACATCGGCCGCCGCCTCGCCGGCGATGCCATGGTGCGGGAGCTCCCCCGCTCGCCCGACCAGATGACCGAACTCGTGGGGCGTGTCCCGCTCAAGGACATCGTGCGCGACACCACGGACCTGATCGAGCAGCTGTGCATCGAGGCCGCGCTCAAGCTCACCAGCGACAACCGGGCCTCCGCGGCCGAGATGCTGGGCCTGTCCCGCCAGAGCCTGTACGTCAAGCTGCGCCGGTTCGGCATGGGTGACCTGGGCAACGACCCCGAGTGACGCCGGCTGATGCCGGACGCCTCAGAACGCGTCCCCCTTGACCAGGCGCCGCCGGGCGCTCCAGTAGCCCTTCTCCAGTTGCTGCTGCGCCTGCAGCAGCTGCTGCTGCAGGCTCGCGGTCACGTGCAGGTCGCGCCCCACCACGAGCGAGATCCCCTGGGTGCCCAGCCGCAGTCCCGAGCACGCCAGAGCCAGCGCGTGCTCCCCGTCCGCCTGGAAGTTGATCTCCCGCCGCCGGGCCCAGCCCTGGGCCGCCAGTTCCAGCAGCATTGCGGCGACTTTCTCCCGTGAATCCGTGGCCACGGCCTCGATCCAGGCCAGGCCTTCCCAACCCTGCAGCAGACCCTTGCGGACCGCCACCTCCCCGCGCGCCGCGCCCAGGATCAACCCGGACCGGTCGATCACCAGGGCCACATCCCCCGCCAGGCAGGAGAACGTCTGCGCAAAGGCGTGCGCCGTCTCCGCCGACAGGCCCGCGACCTCGATCCCGGGTGTAGCCGGAAGGTTTTGTTCCATGCCTTCCTGTAGCTTTTTCATGTCATCCAGTGTAGACCCCTTGTCCACCCTTGAGGACATTTGGCGCGCAAGTAAATATTGATTGACATCAATCAATGTCAAATAAAAAATGATCGAATGCCGCGCCCGGCCCTTTCCGCCATCACCGAGCTGTTCAAGCCCATCACGTGGTTCCCGCCCATGTGGGCCTTCGCCTGCGGCGTGATCGCTTCCGGTGTGCCCATGGAAGGGCGGTGGCTGCTGGCCCTGGTCGGGGTGGCCCTGGCCGGGCCCTTCGTCTGCGCCACCAGCCAGGCGGTCAACGACTGGTTCGACCGCCACGTGGACGCCATCAACGAGCCGCACCGCCCCATTCCCTCCGGCCGCATGCCGGGCCGCTGGGGCCTTTATATCGCCATCGCCTGGACGGCCGTCTCCCTGGCCGTGGCGCTGGTCCTGGGCCCCTGGGGTTTCGGCGCCGCCGCCCTGGGCCTGCTGCTGGCCTGGGCCTACAGCGCGCCGCCGCTGCGCCTGAAGCGCAACGGCTGGTGGGGCAATGCCGCCTGCGGCATCAGCTACGAGGGCATCGCCTGGATCACCGGCGCCGCCGTGATGGCGGGCGGCAGCCTGCCGGAGGTGCGCTCGATCGCGCTGGCCGCGCTCTACAGCCTGGGCACGCACGGCATCATGACGCTCAACGACTTCAAGTCCGTCGAGGGCGACCGGCAGATGGGCATCCAGTCCCTGCCCGTGCAGCTGGGCGAGCAGCGCGCCGCCCGCGTGGCCTGCTGGACCATGGCCATCGCCCAGGTCGGCGTGATCCTGCTGCTCCTGGCCTGGGGCCGCCCGGCCCACGCGGCCGGCGTGGCCGGCCTGCTGGCGGTGCAGGGCCTGCTGATGGTGCGCTTCCTGGCCGATGTGCGCGGCCGCGCGCTCTGGTACAGCGGCTTCGGCGTGCCCCTGTTCGTCGCCGGGATGATGGTCTCCGCCTTCGCGTTGCGCGGCCTGGGGGCGGGCGCATGACCCCGTTCGGCTGGCTGTCCATCGTGCGCCTGGGCCTGGTGCAGGCGGCGCTGGGCGCCATCGTCGTCATGACCACTTCCACCCTCAACCGGGTCATGGTCGTCGAGCTGGGCCTGGCGGCCCTGGTGCCCGGCCTGCTGGTCGGCCTGCACTATGCCGTGCAGGGCACCCGCCCGCGCATGGGCTGGGGCTCGGACATGGGCGGGCGCCGCACACCCTGGATCATCGGCGGCATGGCCGTGCTGTGCGGTGGCGGCCTCGTCGCCGCCCTGGCCGTCGCCTGGATGGGGACCACCCCGGTGGCCGGCCTGGCGCTGGCCGCCCTGGGCTTCCTGCTGATCGGCCTGGGCGTGAGCGCCTGCGGCACCTCCCTCCTGGTCCTGCTGGCCAAGCGGGTGGCGGACACCCGCCGCGCGGCGGCAGCCACCACGGTATGGGTGATGATGATCGCCGGCTTCGCCGTCACCGCCGGCACGGCCGGCGCCCTGCTGGACCCGTACTCGCCGGCGCGGTTGCTCGCGGTCATGGGCGGGGTCTGCGCGGCGGCGCTGCTCGTCACCGTGCTGGCCGTCTGGCGGCTGGAAGGGGAGGGCGGCACGCCCCTTGCGCGCGAGGACAAGCCGCCTTTCCGCGAGGCCCTGCGCGAGGTCTGGGCCGAGCCGACGGCCCGCCGCTTCACCGTGTTCGTCTTCGTCTCCATGCTCGCCTACAGCGCGCAGGACCTGATCCTCGAACCCTTCGCCGGCGCCGTGCACGGCATGACCCCGGGGGCGTCCACCCGCCTGGCGGGCGTCCAGCACGGCGGTGTCCTGCTGGGGATGCTGCTGGTGGCCTGCGCCGGCACGCTGTCGCGCCGCATGGACTGGCCTGCCCTCGGCTCGCTGCGGGCCTGGACGCTGGGCGGCTGCCTGGCCTCGGCCGCGGCGCTGGGCGGCCTGGCCCTCGCGGGCGTGGCCGGCGCCGGCTGGCCGCTGCGCGAGAACGTCTTCCTCCTGGGCGTCGCCAATGGCGCGTTCTCCATCGGCGCCATCGGCTCCATGATGCAGCTGGCCTCGCAGGGCCGCAGCGCCCGCGAGGGCGTGCGCATGGGGCTGTGGGGCGCGGCCCAGGGCATCGCCTTCGGCCTGGGCGGCCTGGCCGGCACCGCCGCCAGCGACCTGGCGCGCTGGCTCATCGCCTCGCCCGGCGTCGCCTATGCCAGCGTCTTCGCGCTGGAGGGCGTGCTCTTCGCGGTCTCGGCCGCTTTGGCCGGCCGCATCGTCGTGACCCGGGGCGTACCCGCCAGCCCCACCGCCGAGGCGGCCCGGCTGTCGCTGGCGCCCCTGAACAGGTGACACCATGGAACTACCTTCGAGCTTCGATGTGGTCGTCGTCGGCGGCGGTCCCGCCGGCGCGACCGCGGCCCATACCCTGGCCGAGCAGGGGCGCAGCGTCCTGCTCCTGGACCGCGCCGGCCGCATCAAGCCTTGCGGCGGGGCCATCCCGCCGCGCCTGATCCGCGACTTCGCCATCCCCGACCACCTGCTGGTCGCCCAGGCCCGCTCGGCCCGCATGGTCGCGCCGTCCGGCCACCGGGTGGACATTCCCATCGAGGGCGGCTTCGTCGGCATGGTCGACCGCGAGTCCTTCGACGAGTGGCTGCGCGAGCGCGCCGCCGCCGCCGGCGCGCTGCGCCGGGAGGGTACCTTCGAATGCCTCTCGCGCGACAGCGAGGGCGGCGCGGTCGTGAACTTCCACACCCGCATCGACGGCCGCAACATCACCGCCCATGTGCGCGCCCGCGCCGTCATCGGCGCCGACGGCGCGCGCTCGAAGGTGGCGCGGCAGGAGGTCACCGGCGGCGAGCCCGCGCCCTGCGTCTTCGCCTACCACGAGATCGTGCGCCGGCCCGCGTCCCCGCCCCCGGGCTACGACCCGGCGCGTTGCGACGTCGTCTACGACGGCCGCTGCTCCCCCGACTTCTACGGCTGGGTCTTCCCGCACGGCGACACCCTGAGCATCGGCACCGGCTCGGCCGACAAGGGCTTTTCCCTGCGCACGGCCACCGCCGGCCTGCGCGAGGCCAGCGGGCTGGCGGGCGCCGAGACCCTGCGCCGCGAGGGCGCGCCGCTGCCGATGAAGCCGCTGCCCCGCTGGGACAACGGCCGCGACGTGGTGCTGGCCGGCGACGCCGCCGGGGTGGTGGCGCCGGCCTCGGGCGAGGGCATCTACTACGCCATGGTCGGCGGCCAGCTCGCCGCCGACGCGGTGGGCGAGCTGCTTCGCAGCGGCAACCCGGCCGCGCTGCGGCAGGCGCGCCGACGCTTCATGAAGGCGCACGGCACGGTGTTCCGGGTGCTGGGCATCATGCAGTGGTTCTGGTACCGCAATGACCGGCTGCGGGAGCGGTTCGTGAAGATCTGCGAGGATCAGGACGTCCAACGACTGACCTTCGAGTCCTACATGAACAAGCAGCTGGCCCGCCGCAGCCCCCTGGCGCATGTGCGCATCTTCTTCAAGGACCTGGCCCACCTCCTGGGGCTGGCCCGCGTATGACCCCCCGTTCCCGGCGGCCGCTGCTGGTGGCCGCGGCCCTGGCGCTGGCCACCGCCTCGCTGGGCGGCGCCCTCACGGACATCGGCCCCTGGTACCGCGGCCTGGCCAAGCCCGCGTTCCAGCCGCCCGACTGGCTGTTCGGCCCGGCCTGGACGCTGATCTTCGCGCTGTGCGCGGTGGCGGGCGCCCACGCGTGGAACCGCGCCTACGGCAGCCACCAGCGCCGGCGCGTGCTGACCCTGTTCGCCGCCAACGCCGTCCTCAACGTGGGCTGGAGCCTGTTGTTCTTCCACTGGCGGCGCCCGGACTGGGCACTGGTGGAGGTCGCCTTCCTGTGGGTGTCCATCCTCGCCCTCATCGTCGTGCTGGGCCGCCAGGCGCCGCGCGTGCGCTGGCTGCTCGCGCCCTACCTGGCCTGGGTCAGTTTCGCCAGCGTGCTCAATGCGGCGATCGTGCGGCTCAACGCGCCGTTCGGGTGAGCGCCTGAGGTGAGCGGCCGGGCCCCGTTGTCGCCCCGGCGCCCGGTCCCCCCGGCGCATCGGGGACAATCCCTGTCTTGTCCAATCCAGTGACGCCTGCCGGCCACGTGTCCACCTTATCCGAATCCCCCCCCAGCGAGTCCGCCGCCATGACCGGCGGCGAGCGCCGGGCCAGCTTCTCCCTGGCGTTCATCTACGCGATGCGCATGCTGGGCCTGTTCCTCGTGCTGCCCGTCTTCGCGCTGGAAGCGCCCAAGTACCCGGGCGGCGACGACCCCGCCCTGGTCGGCCTGGCCATGGGCATCTACGGCCTCACCCAGGGCCTGCTGCAGCTGCCCTTCGGCATGGCCTCCGACCGGCTGGGCCGCAAGCGCGTCATCGTCTTCGGCCTGCTGGTCTTCGCCGCGGGCAGCCTGGTCGCCGCCGCGGCGGGCTCCCTCACCCAGCTGATCTTCGGCCGCTGCCTGCAGGGCGCAGGCGCGGTCTCCGCCGTCGTCACCGCCTTGCTCGCGGACCAGACCCGCGACATCGTGCGCACGAAGGCCATGGCCCTGGTGGGCGCCAGCATCGGCCTCATGTTCGCGCTGTCCCTGGTGCTGGCGCCGCTGCTGGCGTCCTGGGTGGGGCTGGCGGGCCTGTTCGCGCTGACCGCGGTGCTGGCCCTGGCCGGCGTCGCCGTGGTGCTGTGGGTCGTGCCCGCGGAGCCCTCCCGGCGCAAGGTCGTGGCGCGGGGCAGCCTGCGCACGGTGCTGGCCCACGGCCCCACGCTGCGCCTGAACTTCGGCGTCTTCGTCCTCCACGCGGTGCTGCTCGCCATGTGGGTCGCCGTGCCGCAGATGCTGGTGGACGCCGGCCTGGACAAGGCGCACCACTGGTGGATCTACCTGCCCACCATCACCCTGTCGTTCTTCGTCATGGCCGGCACGCTGTTCCCGCTGGAGCGCCGCGGCTACCTGCGCGCCGTCTTCCTGGGCGCCGTCGCCCTCATCGCCCTGGTGCAGCTGGGCCTGGCCGCCAGCGCCGCGGCCGGCCCCTCGCTGGCGGTGCTGGGCGTGCTGCTGTTCGCCTTCTTCTGCGGCTCCAACATCCTGGAGGCCAGCCAGCCGAGCATCGCCTCGCGGGCGGCGCCGCCCGAGGCCCGGGGCGCGGCGCTGGGCTTCTACAACACCCTGCAATCCCTGGGCTTCTTCGCCGGCGGCGCGGTCGGCGGATTGCTGCTGCGCAGCGGCGGTGCCACCGGCCTGTTCCTGGCTTGCGCCTTGATGACGGGGGCCTGGCTCCTGGTCGCCTGGCCCATGTCAGCGCCTGGAAAGGCCCCGGCGAAGGCCACATAATCTCCCCGATATCTGCAAGGAAACCCCATGGCATCCGTCAACAAAGTCATCCTCGTCGGCAACTGCGGCCGCGACCCCGAAATGCGCTACCTGCCCTCGGGCCAGGCCGTGGCCAACGTGAGCATCGCCACCTCCTCGCGCCGCAAGGACAAGAACAGCGGCGAGACCATCGAGGACACCCAGTGGCACCGCGTCACCT
>JACCEA012203509.1_pt1 | contig 16418 bp, 13 predicted proteins | sample 7449851 | NCBI WGS metagenome assembly JACCEA01 (sample SAMN15323453, study PRJNA562643) | freshwater metagenome | isolation source: river surface water | place: USA:Blue River Watershed | collected 2017-08-18 | reverse complement strand
TTTGGTTTAGTTAATGGTATTGACTCAAAAGATGATAATAATAGCAAACTCGGAACAATGGCTCAGTTTTACATTTCACCTGCTGAAGGTTGGAATTTATATGTAAACTGGATTGGTAGTGATGAAGGTGTTGATGCAAAATCATACTATTCGTTATTTGATTTAACAACTTCATACCAAATCACTGAAAAATTCTTGTTGGGTGTTAATGCCGCTTATGGTTCACAAGATAAATTAAACTGGAGCGGTGCTGCTGTTTATGCACAAGCTTCATTATCGGATAAATTTGGCTTAGGTGTTCGTTACGAATACTTCGATAATAAATCAGGTATCAGAGCATTGAAAAACCGTGAAGGAAACGGAACATCTGTAAATTCATTTACATTGACAGGAAACGTTATTATTTCTGATAATTTATTATTCAAGCCAGAGTTCCGTATTGATAGCTACGCAAAATCGAAAGCTGGAATGGCTCAGTTTGAAGATAAAGATGGTAAATATACTAAAGACTCTCAATCTACTTTCGGTGGAGCTCTAATCTTCAAATTCTAATTAGTTCTGAACCTAAACTTTATACTTATTTTTTGTACAACATTTAAACCTCAAATCACTATGCGTAAAAATCCGCTTCCCCTGATTATTTTGTTAGTGCTTGCCGTAGTTGCGTTGTTGCTTCCTGCGGTGCCTTCAACAATCGTTACAGAAGGAATTAACTCAGGCGATACTGCTTGGATGTTAGTTAGTACAGCTTTGGTATTAATCATGACCCCTGGTTTAGCTTATTTCTATGGCGGTATGGTAAACACCAAAAACGTTATCTCAACAATGTTACAAAGTTTTATTGCAATGGGTGTGATTTCTGTACTTTGGGTTACAGTAGGTTATAGCCTTGCATTTGGCGAATCAATCGGAGGTTTTGTTGGAAATCCAATGACACACTTCATGTTTGCTGGTGTTTTAGAAAGCAAACCGTGGTCTTTAGCACCAACTATTCCATTAGTAGTATTTGCTTTTTTCCAATTGAAGTTTGCCGTAATCACTCCAGCCCTCGTAACAGGTTCATTGGCTGAGCGTATCAACTTTAAATCTTATGTATTGTTCATTATTTTGTTCAGTATCTTCGTATATGCTCCTTTAGCACACTGGACATGGCACCCAGAAGGTTTCCTTTTCAAAATGGGTGTTCTTGATTTCGCTGGTGGTACGGTTGTACACATGTCGGCTGGTTGGGCTGCTTTAGCGGGTGCTATTTATTTAAAGCGTCGTCGTGCTCACGTAGAAGGTAGCTTCCTTCCCCCTGCAAATATCCCTTACGTATTATTGGGTACAGGTTTATTATGGTTCGGTTGGTTTGGTTTTAACGCAGGTTCTGCTCTAAGTGCTGGTACTTTAGCCGCTTCGGCTTTTGCTACTACAAATACTGCTGCTGCCGCTGCTGGTTTAGCTTGGGTATTACTTGATGCTGCCAATGGCAAGAAAGTTTCTGCTCTTGGATTCTGTATTGGTGTAGTGGTTGGTTTAGTTGCAATCACACCTGGTGCTGGTTTCGTAACAATCCCTCACGCTATCTTTATCGGTACAATTTCTTCGTTAATCTCTAACTACTTAGCTCACTTAAAAACTAAAACCGCTTTGGATGATACGCTTGATGTATTCCCTTGCCATGGTGTTGGTGGTATGGTTGGTATGTTGTTGACTGGGGTATTTGCTAACAAAGGAATTAATGCTGCGGTTGTTGACCAAGGTTTATTCTTCGGCGAGTCGAAATTATTTATCAATCACGTAATTGCATTAGTAATTGTTTCAGTATTTGCTTTTGCGATGTCGTTTGTAATGTTAAAAATCACAGATTTGATTTTACCACTTCGTGTATCTGAGGCTGACGAAAAAGCTGGTCTTGACATCAGTCAACACGATGAATCATTGGTAGAAGCATAAAATATTCATACTTTTGTAACAAAATCACAATTGCGGTTCAAACCGTACTTTTATTGTGGTTTTGTTGTACTCCATAGGTCAAAATGCCCGCCGTTTGGTGGGCATTTTCTTTTTTAGGTCAAAAAAACTGTTTAAATTTCTGTTAAATAAAAAAGGTGAGCTTACTATACAAATTTCTTCTTACGCTTTACCTTTGATGGATGCAGTTTGTAAGCTTTACCACTTCTAAAACTGGATAGCCATAAATTTCTTTTAAACCATTTACTGTAAGGGTAAAAGTTATAATTTTACTTTTATGATAGAATCTACAAAAATATCATTCAATAATATACTGGAAAAGATTCTCCCAGCTGATGGCTCATTGATGTTTAAGAAAGCTATTTGGTTGACCTTGCAAGAAGTACCTTTAAACCGAGCATTTTTTTTCGATAATCTGGCAAAATACATTCAGGAAAATGCTTTGTATGAAGAAGATTCAAACAAAACTTGGACCTATCAATTGATTGTTGGGACTGATGGTTCACATATTTTTAAAGGAGGAATCGGATTTTCACTTGTTGTTGACCCTACAGGCAGACTTTGGCGAGCAGCAACATTAGAGGATTTTGAAACTACCTATACCGTTACTATAAACTCATGTGAGATAGCAACCATGACACCAATTTACGTAAATATGAAAGAATATGTTGCATCTTTTTATCTTTCTGATTTTAGTTGATTAAAATCAGAAAGGCTTTTGCCTGTAAAACAATCAATTAATGTTTGACAAGCCATATTCGGAAATATATCCTATAAGTGTACTGCTATCATAGCCAAAATTGCAGGAACTGCTTGTACATAAAAAATTCTCTTTCCAGCAGTAAATGACCCATAAATACCTGCAATAATCACACACGAAAGAAAAAATACAGAGACATAGAGCGACCAAGCATGATTTTCGATGAGAAGTGACCAGAATAACCCTGCCGCTAAAAAGCCATTATAAAGCCCTTGATTAGCCGCAAGTGCTTTGGTTGGTTCAAATAGTTCTTTTTTTAGGCCTTTAAATACGTTTGGAGCTTTGGTTGTCCAAGCAAACATTTCGAGCCAAAGAATGTAGCAATGTTCGATAGCTACGAGTGCAATCAGAATTTTAGCAATAATTTCCATCGAAGAGAAAGGTTTAGGTTGAAAATAAAAAATCGACCCGAAAGAGTCGATTTTTTATGATTATATCAAATTTTTTATCTAAAAATATTATTCGCCAGCGTTACGTAGTCCTACTCTTGGCAAAACTGGTAAACTCTCATTTCCATCTTCACTCACAGATTGCACAGCAAAGAAATAATTGTCTTTTGAGTAAGGCAATGAAATCTTTAAGTTTGTTGTGAAGAATTTCTTTTGCCAATAAGGCATGGCTGTTTCACGCATCAAAACATAATAGCCTTTTACTTTTCCTGTTTTTGGGGCTTTCCAGTTTAAATTAGTTGAATTTCCTAAACCACGGACATCTAAAACTACATCTTGTGGCATTGAAGGAGATTTGGCCAGATTGGCCAATGAGGCGAGGTTTACACACGTATTTTTACGGAGGTATTCAAAATCCATGAATTTAACTAAATCACCGTATTCAACGCCCTTTTCAACTCTTAAGTCTTGGTGTTGGTGCAAGAAATTCTCGTTCATTTCAGAAAGACGAACGGCTGCAAAACCACGATTGACAAATGGGGTATGGTCGCCTCCACGCAAGAAACGGTCATTTCTATAAATCATCACAACTTCCAAATTATCAACGTAGCGTTCGCCAGTTTCTTTTACATAGCGGGCCAATTGGCGTGCTTTTCCATCATTTTCAACACCATATTGACGAATTGCTCCCACTTTTTTGTCCATTTCAAAAGCAGGTAGCCCTTCACTGAAAATTCTCAAACGAGTGTTGTCAATGATATTAGTTTCGTTTGAATTATTCGACCCCATAATATCATTGTTTAACAATGCCTCTAAATTCCAGTTTTGTTTAAGGGCTTTTTCTGCCAAATAATTTGCTCCAAGTAAACCTTGTTCTTCGCCACTTACCACTACAAAAATAATGGTTGCAGGGAATTTTGATTTGGCCATTACTCTTGCTAATTCAATAACAGCCACGGTTCCACTACCATCGTCGTTGGCACCAGGTGCATCTGATTCACGATTCATTACGTCAGTCACACGGCTGTCAATATGCCCACTTACCATAAAAATTCGGTCGTCATTAGGGTCGGAGCCTTTGAGTGTTGCCATTACATTAGCCATTAGAATGGCTTTATCTACACGTTTGCCATCGGGTTGGAGCGTAAAGGTATCAAGTACTGCGGTCATTCTACCTTCTGATGTTTTGGCAAATTCTTGAAACTTACTTAAAACCCACATTCGAGCAGCACCGATACCTCTTTTAGGGTCGGTTGTGGTTGAGAGTGTACTACGAGTACCAAACGAAACGAGTTTTTCATCGAATTTTTTCAAGCTATCAGCTGAAATCTGACTAACCAATGACTCAATTTGAGGGTCACGATTAATGATTTTTTGAGAGAAAGAAGTAAACGAAATTACTGCACTTAAAATAATAAGATAGATTTTTTTCATGAATGATGAAGGTTAAGATTATTTAACAAAAATAGTGAGAAACCCCTTGAAAACCTTATCAAAATCATAATTTGGAGACGAGAATGGCCTAAAATGAGATAAAAAGAAAAGGATTTCTGTTTTAAAAATCTAAGTTGAGTTCACTCATGCACTTGAAATGTCCTTTTGGGCATTTACTATAACCAATTTTAGAACATGGACGGCACGAAAGGTTTTTATTTTCAATGATTTTGAATTCGGTCAAATAAGGGTACATACCAAATTCGGGTACGGTATTTCCCCAAATCGAAATGACTTTTTTCTTTAATGCCGAGGCAATGTGCATTAAGCCCGTATCGTGCGTGATAAGATATGCTGACTGCTGTACAAGCGAGGCTGATTGATTGAGATTATACTTTCCGCACGCATTGATGATATTTACACCAACTGCTTTTTCAATTTCTTCGGCAGCTGTGGCATCTTCTTTTCCTCCCAAAAGCATTATTTTACCACTGAGTTTTTGGCAAATTTCAATGATTCTTGTTGTTGGAAGTTTTTTTGTAGCGTGCTGTCCACCAATAGCAAATGCAATGTAGGGTTCGTTTATCTGAACAATATCTTTTGCTGGAATAAAATAATCGAGCCCTTGATTATCGTTTATAACGCCTAAACTTTCGGTAGTTTTTAGGTAGCGCTCAACGATATGGACATCAGGCATCTGATTTATTTTTAGATTGACCAAAAGCCACTTTTTGAAATTAAGTTTATCGAAACTAAAAGATTTTGCTGATGAAAGTCTAAATTTTATGATAGAAGTTCGCAGGTTGTTGTGCAAATCAATGATATAATCAAAGTTTTCTGCTTTGAGTGTTGCTATAAACTCATTGAGCGATTTACCCAGTAAATGATATTGGTCAATGTATGGATTATTTTCGACCAATACTTTGAAGGACTGTTTGGTGGCATAATGTACTTCAGCATTTGGGTATTGTTTTTTTATACACCTTGTCACGGGAGTAGTTAGCACAATATCGCCAATTGATGAAAATCGCAGAATTAAAAATTTTGTTTTTTTCATTTTTTATAACTTACAGGTACAATTTCACCGTTTACTTTTGTGTATTTCCAACGTTTGTGCGACCAAAACCAAATCGAAGGATTTGCTTTTATGTCACGTTCCAGTTTTCGAGCATGAATCTCTAATAATTCCCCTTCGGGTAAAGCATTTGGTGTTTTTGTGATAAGCTCTACATTGACTTTGTACTTGCCACGTTCATAACGGTCGATACACATATATACCACGGGCATATCATACTGACGTGCAAAACGGTCGATTCCAGTAAAAAAACCTGTTTCTTGATTCAGAAAGTTTGTCCAATATGAGCGTTCGGGTGGAGGAGATTGGTCGTTAACCAAAAAAAATGCATAATTGAAGCTTTCAGTTTTAGCTATTTCTTTTGATGCATTTGCCATTGAAACCATAATGCTTCCATATCTTTCTCTGAAGTTTTTAAAAAAATCATCAAAATAAATATTGTTTAAAGGGCGGTAAACAGCCTTTACACGGTATTTTATTAAAAATGAAAGAGCTAAATTTCCTAATTCGTGATTTCCGAAATGTCCTGCCGTAACAATAATATTTCGCTTTTCGGCCAGTAATTCATCAAGAATTTCATCGTTCTGAATACTCCATCGTTTTTTTAATTCTGCCTGACTTATCGTAACACATTTGAGCATTTCGAGAAAAAAGTCAACAATATATCGATAAAAATCTTTTTCAATTTTCAATAATTCATTGGCCGATTTTTCAGGAAAACTCCTTTCTAAATTCTGACGTACAACGCTTTTTCGATAACCAATTCCGTAATAAACTATTATATACAGAAAATCAGAAATTAGGTATAAAATACTAAAAGGTAAGTAGGAAATAGAGTATATGAAAGGTAATGCTATATAAAAACCTATGCGTTTCATTAATTTGAGTTATAATTTGAGACAAAATTGCGATATTCATCGATGGTATCCAAATCTAATTTACCCTCTGGAAAATCAATTAGAGCAGTTTTATCTTTGTTTTTCATGACCACTTTCTTTGCACCTTCATCGCCAGTAAGTTCGAGTAAATCAGTAAATAAGCTTCGCTTAAATAAAACTGGAATACCAATCTGATTGTCGTATTTACAGGCAACAATTTCAATATTTTCATCAGATTCTGCTTTTTCAATCATTTTATTGATTAATTCGGCATTTACGTTGGGCATATCAACCGTTAAAAAAATTGCAGCTTCAATTTCTTTTTCTGTCATGTAGGCCCCTGCCAATCCCATTTTTATCGAACTTGACATGCCTTTTTCCCATTGAGGATTATCAATGATTGTTATGGGCATTCGTTCGGTTTCTTGACGAATCAGATGCCTATTTGCCCCCAAAACTGTAACAATCGGGTAGCAAGTCGTGTCCATTGCTGTTTCACAGATACGTTTGATGAGCGTTTTACCATCTATTAGTAAAAGTTGTTTCGGAGCTCCCATGCGTGATGATGCTCCCGCAGCAAGAATAATTATTGATACATTCATAATTTTTTTACTTTTTCCGTCAATGTGCTTCCAACCAGTTTTCGCCAATTCCCATTCCAGTTTCCATTTTAACTGACATCGGAATTGCCGTACACATCAATTCATTTACTTTGATTTTCAAGAACTCAACTTCTGAACGATGAGCATCAAAAACAAGTTCGTCATGTACTTGCAAAATCATACGTGATTTGAGTTGTTCTTGCTTCATGAAATCATGAATATTAATCATTGCTACTTTTATCATATCGGCTGCTGAGCCTTGAATCGGAGCATTGATGGCATTTCGTTCGGCAAAGCCTCGGTCGGTCATGTTTTGGGAGTTGATGTCACGTAAATATCTCCTGCGACCTAAAATGGTTTCTACAAATTTATGTTCACGGGCTTTGTTGATAGTATCGTCCATGAACTGCTTGATTTTTGGAAACTCCACCCAATAGGCATCAATAATATCTTTGGCTTCACCACGTGGAATATTTAGTCTTTGTGATAGACCGAAGGCCGAAATGCCATAAATGATACCAAAGTTGACCATTTTTGCTTTTCTTCGCATTTCAGAAGTAACGTCTGGAATACCAACTTTGAAAACCTTCGAGGCTGTGGTTGAGTGAATATCAATGCCTTGATTAAAAGCTTCGAGCATACTTTCGTCGCCACTGAATGCTGCCATGATGCGGAGTTCGATTTGCGAGTAATCGGCCGAAAGAATAACGTAATCTTCGTTTCGAGGTACAAAGGCCTTTCTGATTTCACGCCCACGTGGTGTACGAATCGGAATATTTTGTAAGTTAGGATTCGTTGAACTTAAACGCCCAGTTGCTGCAACTGCTTGATTATAAGAAGTATGAATGCGACCCGTTTTCTTTGAAACTAACGATGGAAGGGCATCGACGTATGTATTTTTGAGTTTTACTAACTCTCTAAAATCCAATATTTTACGTACGATTTCGTGTTCGTTTTCAAGCTTTGATAAAATATCTTCACCAGTAGCATATTGACCAGTCTTGGTTTTCTTGGCCTTGCTATCAAGTTTAAGTTTTTCGAATAAAATATCGCCCAATTGTTTTGGCGAAGCCACATTAAACTCTTGCCCAGCCAAAGTGAAAATATCATTTTGTATTTGCTTCACATCCGTTTCAAGTACACTCGACATGTCGTGCAGGGCAGTCATATCAATTCTTACGCCCTCCATTTCCATATTGGCCAAAACATTTACCAAAGGCATTTCTACTTGTTCGAGTAGTTTTTGCTGTTGAGAGTCGGCCAATTTTGGTTCAAGTATTTGTTTGAGTTGGAGCGTTATATCGGCATCTTCGGCAGCGTAGTCTTTAATTTTTTCAACTGCTACATCTCGCATACTACCTTGCCCTTTACCTTTCCCAATCAAAGTTTCAATTGAAACGGGGTCATAGTTTAAATACACATTTGCCAGATAATCCATTCCATGGCGTTGTTCTGGCTCGATGATATAGTGAGCCAGCATCGTATCAAATAGTTTACCTTTTAGTTCAATGCCATAGTTTTTAAGTACCATGAGGTCGTATTTGATATTCTGCCCGATTTTTGTAATCGAATCATTTTCAAATACTTCCTTAAATTCATTCATCACCAGTTGTGCTTCGGCTTGGTCGCTTGAAATCGGAACGTAAAAGGCTTCGCCTGCGTAATAAGCAAACGAAAGTCCAACAATTTCTGCATCAACAGCATCAACAGAAGTCGTTTCTGAGTCAAAACAAAACTCATCTTGACTATTCAAATACTGAATCAAACTTTTGCGTAGGGCAGGGGTATCCATCAAATGGTATTCATGAACCTTACTTAGAATAGTGTCTTTAATTGAGTTAGCCCTAAATTGCAGTTCTTCTTCCTCTTCAAATGGCGTTTGTGTTGGTTCAGCATTTGGCATATTCGATGGCGATGCCATTGCTTCAAACATCGAAATTTGTGTACCAGATTTTGCTTTTATGGCATTAACTGGTGCAACAGTATTTGAGGTTGAACCACTCGAGGGTTGTTTACTACTTGCCAAAGACTCTTGCTGCTCATTTGGTAATAATTTTTTTCGTAATGTACGGAACTCTAATTCGTCCAAAAGTGGCGACATGAGTTCGGGCTTCGGTGCGGTTATTTTTAAAAATTCCTCATCAAAATCAATCGGAACATCTAATTCTATTCTTGCCAATTTTTTTGACATGAATGCTTGTTCTTTATTGTTTTTAATGGCTTCGGCAATTTTTCCAGTCAATTTATCTGCGTTTTCATATAGACCTTCTACCGAACCGTAAGTAGCAATTAATTTTGCAGCTGTTTTTTCACCGACTCCAGGTACCCCTGGTATATTATCGACTGCATCGCCCATTAGTCCAAGCAGGTCAATTACTTGTTCTGGTCGTTCAATACCCCATTTTTCACAAACTTCTTTTACTCCCAACTTTTCGGCATCTTTGCCAAAAATTGCTGGTTTGTACATATATATATGGTCTTCTACTAACTGTCCGTAATCTTTATCGGGAGTCATCATGAATACCTCAAAGTCATGTTTTGCTGCTCGCTTGGCAATTGTGCCTATTACGTCATCGGCTTCATAGCCAGGTATCATCAATAATGGAATATCCATTGCCTCAACCAGTTTTTTTACATAGGGTATTGCAATTGTAATATCTTCAGGCTGCTCTTGGCGATTTGCTTTATATTCTGGAAACCATTCATTTCTAAATGTACCTCCAGGTAAGTCGAAGGCAACTCCTATGTGCGTAGGTTTTTCTTTTTGTATTACCTCTAAAATAGCATTAGCAAAACCGAATACACAACTGGTATTCAGGCCAGTAGAGGTAATTCGAGGAGCTTTGATAAAAGCAAAATGAGCTCTATAGATAAGAGCCATTGCATCCAACAGAAAAAGTTTTTTTGTGGGCATTGTATTGATGATGTTAATTTTTGTGGCTCTAAATTACGTGGATTTTTTTTAAGTGAAGAAATAAATTAAATTTGTAGGGCATAATTGTCTAAAAATGATGACTTTTAACCCTTAAACTTTTGGCTAAACTAAAATCAGGAATTTCAAATGTATAAAATATTATCCCTATTATTTATTATTCTTAACGTATCGATTAGTCATGCTCAAACACCAAAATCATCTGCAAAAAAAGTTGAGCCTAAGTCAGTACCAGTAACAACAAAGGAAAAGCCCAAAGTTGTATCAGAAAAAGGTTTAAAAACTGAAAAAGCTGTTAAAGCTGATGAACTTGAAGAAGAAGATTTAACTAATGGAAATACTCAAATCGGCAATCCTACGCCAAACAAAGTTGAGCCAACGAGAGTTTACGACTATACCAATTCTGATTTGCTTGTCAAGTGGCACGAATTGATTTTTGAGTTAATTGAACAAACACAAGGATACAGCCCCAATGTAGCATCTCGAAACATGGCTTACATTAATTTGGCAGCTTATGAGTCTATCTTACCCGCTAATTTGTCGAATATTTCACTTTCTGACCAGTTACAAGAATTTCACCGTCCAGATAGTCTGAATATTGATGGTCGATTTTTTAATTCAGCTGTTGCACTTAATTCAGCGGTTTTTAAGTTAGTTGATAAACTTTTTATTTCAGCTCCTTATATTTGGATGGAAAAAGTCTATGCTCTCAATGATTCTGTCAATGTACATTTTGCGAAGCAACTTTCTCCTGATGCCATGCGAAAGTCAAAACTTTATGGGGCAAAAATCGCTTATTGGATTTATGAATATTCTAAGAATGATGGTGGGCATCAATCATTTCTTCGAACTTATAGCATGGGTTATAAACTACCTATTTGCCAGTCATGCTTTGAGATTAATCGTGTAGCAGATTTAGAAAATACTGGCCCTTTGCACCCAAAATGGGGAGAGAATCGAACGTTTGTTGCTAAGAACCAAGAAGAAATCGATATAAAACCCAAAGTTGAGTTTTCGATTTATCCCAATTCTTCTTTCTATAGAATGGCTAAAGAGGTATATGATATTTCGAAGCAAGTAGTGCCAAACAGTGAAAAACTTCAAATTGCGAACTTCTGGGACGATGCCGCAACTTTTACTTACACAGCACCAGGACACTCGATTTCGATTTTGACTCAAGTTTTGAAACAAAAACCAGTAGATTTAGCTACTGCAACCGAACTTTACAGCAATTTAGCCATTGCAATTAGCGATGCGTTTATTGTTACGTGGAGGATTAAGTATCAAAATAACCTTATTCGTCCAATTGCATACATAAAAAAATACATTGATAATCAATGGGAACCTGCATTGCTTACGCCCCCGTTTCCAGAGTTTCCATCTGGGCACTCGGCTCAAACATCAACAATGGCAACCGTTCTTACATCAAAAATTGGCGATAATGTAAGTTTTACTGATTATTCAAAGTATTTTGTTGGTCCTCCAAAGGTTTTTACATCTTTTTGGAGTGCAGCCAAAGAATGTAGTATGTCGAGGGTGTATGGTGGTATCCATTTCAGAGATGGAATTGAACAAGGTGAAGAATTAGGGAAAATTGTTGGGAAAAATGCACTTTCACTGCGTTATAAAAAATAGATTATGGATTACGATGTCATTATTGTTGGCGGTGGACTTGGTGGCCTAATTTCATCTATACAACTTGCTACAAAAGATTATAAAGTATTATTGATTGAAAAATATGCTTATCCATTCAATAAAGTTTGTGGAGAGTATGTTTCTAACGAAGTAAGGCCATTTCTTGAACACCTCGGTTTGGATTTAAAGCAGCTGGGTTGTACAAGCATTAATAAGTTTAAACTGACCTCAGTAAATGGCAAAAGCCTCGAAACTGACCTTGAAATGGGCGGTTTTGGCATCAGTAGATATACACTTGATTATGAACTTTATAAAATTGCTCAAAATTTAGGAGTTACATTTCTACAAAACACAAGTGTAGAAGATATTCAGAAAATCAACGAAAAGTTTTTTGTAGAAACAAACGCCAATCAAACTTACGAGACGAGCGTTGTGATAGGTTCATATGGCAAGAGAGGAAAGCTTGATAAAGTACTTTTTCGTCGGTTTCCAGAACAAAAACAGTCTTTTGTAGGGGTAAAATACCATATCAAATACGATTTCCCTAAGGACTTAATTGCTCTACATAATTTTAAGGGAGGCTACTGTGGTATTTCAGCAATCGAAGACGATAAATATTGTTTGTGTTATCTTTCTGAAAGAAAAAATGTGAAACAAAGCGGAGGTATTCATGAAATGGAATTGGAATTCATGTGCCAAAACCCATTTTTATTTGATATTTTTCAGAACGCTGAGTTTTTGTTTACTCGACCACTTGTTATCAACGAAATCATCTTTACTCCCAAATCAGCCGTTCATAAAAATATCTTGATGGTAGGTGATACTGCTGGTTTAATTACGCCTTTAGCAGGAAATGGAATGTCAATAGCCATTCGAGCAGGAGTTATTGCCTCTGATATTATCAATGATTTTTTACAGAAAAAAATAAGCAGGTCAGAAATGGAGGAAGACTATACTAATCAGTGGAATAAGAATTTCAGAAATCGGCTTTGGCGTGGCCGACAACTTCAAAAACTTTTTGGCGATGAATTTAATTCTAATTTAGCCATTTCTACACTGAGAAAACTTCCATTTTTACTAAATCCAATTATCAGAGCTACTCATGGTAAGACTTTATAAGAGATAAGTCTGTACCGAAGGTCTGACCTAAATCAATTATTGTCAAACCTTCGTTACGGTCTTTATGGAATATCCAAATATTTGTGAGTCTGTAAGCTAATTCTCCACTGCGGGTTTTGTTTGATATACTCAACAATCAAAGGTTGCATAGTATCTTTTTTGCTCCATTCGGGTTGAAGTAAAAGCTGACAATCTTTGTTTACGAGTTTGGCGTATTTTTCAGCAAACTTAAAGTCTGATTTATTGTAAACAATCACTTTCAGTTCATTTGCTTGCTCAAAAATACTTGGGTGAGCCTCTTTAAATTTTTTTGGTGAAAAACAAACCCAGTCCCAATACCCAGACATTGGATGAGCTCCAGAAGTTTCTATATTGGTCTGAAAACCAGCCTCTTTCAAAGCTGTTGTCAGTTCATCTAAATTATACATTAAAGGCTCGCCACCTGTAATCACGGCTAAGCGACCATTGTGTTGGCTGGCATCAGCCACAATTTGGCTTATGCTAATTTTAGGATGAATTTCAGCATCCCACGATTCTTTCACATCGCACCAAACACAGCCCACATCACACCCGCCCAAACGAATAAAATACGCTGCCCTTCCCGCATGAAAACCTTCGCCTTGCAGCGTATAGAACGCTTCCATGACAGGTAATTTATTTTCAGTAATAATCATTCTTTTATCAAAATATCCGCAAAAATACCAAAAAATAACCAAAATACGACCATAAAAAGAATAGTTGACAAATTTTCAACCTTTCTATCGTTATTATAGTTATAATGATGACTATTTTTGCAGTCAAAATAATTATTTGATAGAGTTAATAACTAAACTATCAGCCTCATTTTCATTCGATTTTTGAAGTAATCCATTTCTTTCTATATTTTTCATGCAAGATTTTCAAAAAAAATACTGTCAATCACTTACTCAGTATTCACGCCGAATCACGAATCAAGTTAAAATTGGCGACCTTTATTTGGGTTCAGATTATCCGATAAGAGTACAGTCAATGACTACCATTGATACCATGGATACACTTGGCTCGGTGGAGCAATCAATACGAATGATTGAAAGCGGTTGTGAATTGGTTCGTATTACCGCTCCGAGTGTAAAAGAAGCTCAGAACCTTGAAAATATTAAGAATGAATTACGAAGAAGAGGTTACGCTACGCCCTTAGTTGCCGATATTCACTTTACGCCAAATGCAGCCGAATTGGCCGCTCGAATCGTTGAAAAAGTACGTATAAATCCTGGTAATTATGCCGATAAGAAACGTTTTGAAGTAATTGATTATACAGAAGAAAGCTACCAAGTTGAGTTAGAACGTATTAGAGAGCGTTTCCTTCCGCTTGTGAAAATTTGTAAAGAATATGGTACTGCCATGAGAATCGGAACGAATCATGGCTCGCTTTCTGACCGTATTTTGAGCCGTTATGGTGATACACCGCTCGGAATGGTTGAATCGGCTTTAGAGTTTTTACGTATTTGTGAAGACGAAAACTATTTTAATATCGTGATTTCGATGAAATCATCGAATCCGCAAGTAATGGTACAAGCTTATCGTCTTTTAGTTCAAAGACTTGAAGAGGAAAAACTAAAACCTTATCCACTACATTTAGGAGTAACTGAAGCTGGTGAAGGAGAAGACGGCAGAATTAAATCTTCGATGGGAATTGGTACATTGCTTGAAGATGGCTTGGGCGACACTGTTCGTGTAAGTTTAACCGAAGACCCAGAGTTTGAAGCTCCAGTGGCACGCTCACTTATCACTAAAAGTGCCGATTTGAGAGCAAAAGAGAGTTTTGAGGTAATAAATAAAAACTCAGAATTCAAAACTCAGAATTCAGAACTAAATAACGTTTCACCGATAAACCCTTACAGTTATAGTCGAAGAGAAACATTTGAAGTTGGAAACTTTGGGGCATTGAATGTACCGAGAGTCATTGCCGATTTCTCGAAAATTGATGTCGAATCTCATGATGATTTAAAGCCAATCGGACATTTTTATTTGCCTTTGCCTGATAAATGGCGGATGAATGATTTAGGAGCTGATTATATTTATTCTGGCAAAAAATCTGTGCCATTTATGCTGCCAAACGGCCTAAAAGAAATCCTTGATTATGATGTTTGGTTGACTCAGTCAGATTTACAAAATAAATTGCCATTGTTTACGGTTGAAGAATTTTTCAATCCTGCTAAACAATTACATCAAACAATCAATTTTGTTGAAGTAAGCTCTGATGAACTGACACCAGCCTTTGTTGAGCATATAAAGGCATATAAAAATACTGTAATCATTGCAAAAGCAAAGAACGCCGCTGCAATGGTCGAATTAAGAAGTTTTTATTTTCAAGTTTTAAAGTTTTCTATCAAAAATCCAGTAATTTTAAGTAAAGATTACGAGGCAATTTCAGAAAGTGATTTTCAACTTTTTGCAGCAACTGATTTTGGTGGAGTTTTGATTGAAGGCTTCGGCGATGGAATTATGATTGGCTTGCCAAATTTGGCCGATAAAAATGAAAAATTGGAGCGTTTGAAAACTGTTAATAGTACATCATTCGGTATTTTGCAAGCTGCACGCACTCGAATGAGTAAAACAGAGTATATCAGTTGTCCATCTTGTGGTCGTACATTATTTGATTTGCAAGAAACAACAGCCATGATTAGAAAACGCACCGACCACTTAAAAGGTGTTAAAATTGGTATCATGGGTTGTATTGTAAATGGCCCAGGAGAAATGGCCGATGCAGATTATGGTTATGTGGGTATCGGAAAAGATAAAATTGCACTTTATCGTGGGCAAACAGTTATGAAAAAGTCGGTTCATGCCGATAATGCCGTTGATGAATTAATTGAACTAATCAAAGAAGATGGTCGCTGGTTCGAGCAGGAAGTGCTTGAATATGCAGAATAGTTAGAGAGTAAGCAATAGAAAAGCAGTTAATAATTTCAAAATAATATCACGATGCTAAGTAAAATTAAAGAGTTCTTTTCGATTGGACCTGTTTTTAGTTACTTCTTTAGAATCTTTCAAAAGGATAAAGATGGTAAGTATCCGCATAGTTTCAATCTAAAAATGATGCACGGAATCAACAAAATATCAATTTTGATGTTTTTGGTTTGTTTAATTATTATGGTTACACGTTGTGCAACTCGTTGACTCTGATGGATTTAGAGAGTTTTAGAGAATATTGTTTATCTAAAAGAGGTGTTACCGAAGAACTCCCTTTCGGGCCTGATACTCTTGTATATAAAGTAATGGGAAAAATGTTTGCTCTGACTGGTTTTGAGTTTGAGCGAATCAGTTTAAAAAACTTCCCAGAAAAAAATCAAGAATTGCGGGCAGAATTTGATGCTGTTTTGCCAGCATATCACATGAATAAACAGCATTGGAATATGGTTTTGACCAATAGCCGAGTAAAAGATGCCCTTCTACGTGAATGGATTGATGAATCCTACGAAATTGTGGTGAATAGTTTAACAAAAAAGACCAAAGAAGAACTTAAAAATTTGTAAGAAAATGGAGGTAATGCTTATAGGCATACCGTTCTTGATTTACATTTATTTGCGAATCAGATTGGGTAATGATATTTCGGACCAAGAAAGAGACGAAGCCCTTTTTCGGGAAGGAATTGAGTT
>JACCEA012474722.1_pt1 | contig 16420 bp, 13 predicted proteins | sample 7449851 | NCBI WGS metagenome assembly JACCEA01 (sample SAMN15323453, study PRJNA562643) | freshwater metagenome | isolation source: river surface water | place: USA:Blue River Watershed | collected 2017-08-18 | reverse complement strand
TAAATTATGATAAAATGAAAGAAAATATGAGTGAATTTAATGAAGAATTAGTAGCAAAAGTATTTAATCCTAATAGATTATTAAAGATTTGTGAAAATTATAATATTAATTTTATAGAAATTCAAGAAATATATTAATTACAATTTTTTTATGATTTATTATAATGAATCATAAAAATAAATTATTGGAACATTTACAAAATGATGTATATTGTAGAATTGGTATATCAAAAATACCAAATGGTGGTGTTGGTGTTATTGCAATAAAAGATATTCCTAAAGGAACTAATCCATTTAAAAATTTATCTAAAGAAAAAGAAGAAATTATTAATCTTTCAAATAATGATATTAAAGAATTAGACCCAAATGTTAAAAAAATATTAATGGATTTCTTTGGAACAAAAAATAATTATGATGTATTATATTCTGGACCAAATTATATTAACGTATCTTATTATCTTAATCATTCTAATAAACCAAATCTTAAAATAGTTAATAATAAAAACTCTAATTATTTATCTTTTGAAACTAATAGATTAATAAAAGAAGGTGAAGAATTATATATTAATTATGAAGATTATAATTAATTTATTTAATATGTTTCCTAAATGTAAATGAATATCTTTCACCTTTTACTTTCTTTTGTATTGGTATTTCATGAGTATAATGCTTTTGAAAATTACCACCCATCTGTAGAATACCACAATCTTCAGTTTCTGTATCTAATACTACTTTCTTTGTTAATTTATTTCTAATACGAAATATTCTAGATTCACCATATGATAATGCAACTACACCAATTTTAGAATCTAAACTTTTTTCATCATCACTATGTGGACCAATATAATTATTTCCATCATTATAACGATTAATTAGAATACCATTAAAATCTGAAGAAAATAATTCATTAACTTGATTTAATAATTTAGTTAAATTATCAGTTAATGGTTTAGATTTCATTAATTTATTAGAGTAATGATAACCAATAGATGTATTAGAAAAGAAACCAATATCTCGTTGTTGATGACAAACTTTATCAAAAATAATAATTTCTGGTTTAATTTCTAAATTATTTTTAATATCTTCAATACATAGTTCCAATAATTCTTTATCATCAAAAGTACATTTTTTCAAAAAACTTTTATTCTCTTCAATTAGTGTTTCCATTTTTTATTATATATAATTAATTATTTATATAATATTTTTCTTTCAATTTTTATGAATGTTCTAGTTTTGTTATTTTTTGAATGTAATTAATAGACAATTATTTTCAAAGATATAAAATAATTTAATTAAATATTATATTATATATATTATATATATGGCGGCTTCAACTTCAACTAAAGATATTGATACAATAGTATCTGGAAGGAATATGAAATTTGATACTGAAATAAAAAGTATAATCCCTGAAATAGACATTGTTTTTTTAATAATTAGTGATTATGATGCAATATCTGTTCTTCCATTTAAATCTGTAAATCAAGAACTGTTGGAAAAATATACACATTATTTGGATGATATAATTGAACAATTTAGAGCTAATACAACAATTGAACAAATTTTATATGAATCTGATATTATAGATGATATTATAAATGCAACTATTGTATTTCAATATCGAAATACAGAATCATTTTTTACATTGGATTTTAAAGAGGGTATTTCTATGATTGATGTGAATGAATCATTGAGAACTACTGATATAGATCTAACAAAATTGTATGATAATATAATACATTTTATTATATTTTTAAAAAGAATATATGATATATTATTAGATTTTAATATATTAGAAGATAGTAAACTAAATAAAGAATTAAAAGATTTATTTAATACATATTTTAAAACTATTATTGATTGTTCAAATATGCAACGAAAAAATACCAATTTTGATAAATTGTTTATTAATGGAGAAACAGGAGCAACACGTAGTGACTTTGGTAAATTTAGTACCAAAAATGAAGAAATAATTAATGTTTGTATAAAAAGAGAAAGTAATACTAAACCATTTAGTGATAATTTGATAAGTATGCTTGATAAACTTCACATAGATGATGTAAGAAAAATTTTAGTTAAAATAAATAAATTATCAACTATAATTTATACGTTTTTCACATATTTATCTAATCTACCAGTCCCTTATAATGAATATGAATTGTATAACTTTGTAATAACGTATTTTACGTCAAATTACCAAATTATTAATGGATGTTTAGGTAAAATAATGACTTTAATAGATCAATATATTCAATCAAAAAATGCTCTACAGGAACTAGAATCAGAATTAGAATCAAAATCAAAACAAGGCAGAAGAAATTCATCTCAACAAACAAAACAAGCTGAACAACAAACAAAACAAGCTGAACAACAAACAAAACAAGCATTTATGAAAAAATTGTCTGATTTTAGTTCAAGATATGATGAACATATGAAACAAATAACAAAACTTAAGAGTGATATACAAAGAAAAGAAGAAAATATTGCAAAACTTGGAGGAGAAATAGAAAAACAGAAAACACTTCTTAAAACACGTGAGGATGAACTTCAAAAATTAAAAGATATAGAAGACAATCTAATTCAAGAAGGTAATTCACTTAAAATAAAAATAACTTCAAAATTTAATACATCTACAACTAGTAAAGATAATAAAAGTGCGGCGGCTGCTGTTGAAAATACAAGTGTGCCTGCAGTTGTTAAAAGCAAAAGTGCGGCTTCTGTTGATAAAAGCAGAAGTGCGGCTGCTGCTGAAAGTGAACGTGCATTAGAAATAAAACAAAGATTGACTCAAATAAAAGAAAATATATCTGGGATTCCAATACCATCAATTAGTAATATCGATACTGAAACAAATCAAAATAGTCCATTAACACATATAAGTCCAAATGATTGTCCTCCAACTTTTGAAGAATCTAATTATTCACATGCAAAAACAAAAATAATTTGTTCTGAGATTAATTATGTTGATTTATGTGAAATGATTGTTAAACATATTATTGCACATAATAAACAATTATTATTTAAAAACAGTAATCCAATTACAGTTAATATATATGATATACCAAATATAGGAAAATCACCTAGTAAAACTGATGAAACTGATAATAATATACATATATATGTTTGTAATGAAACAACACATCATTTACGATTAATGGGAGACACAATAAAGGCTAACTATAGAGAAATTCTTACATTATTTTCATCTAGTGAAGTAGGATCTTATAAAGTAGATAAATCTAATAAAAAATATTTTATTACTATGAATAGTGGATGTGAATGCGATGATCGTATTATTATTTTAATTTCTTATTATTTAAAAATATTTTTTAATATTACAGTAAATATACATACAAATGATAATATATTAAGTCCTCAACATGGTCCAACTAGTGGTAAACCTATATATGCAAATATGGACCAATCAGTTTATAAAATGACATTAAGAGAGAATGGATTATTATATTTTCCCATGAGCAGTATTATTAATAAAAAACTTGATAATTTTTCAGATGCAGAATTTAATGGAGATGATGTTCAAAATAATATATTAGTATTCAAAGAACAACATTTACAATTTGTTATTGATGTGCTAATTGAAGATTCATTTCATAATAAAATATCAGATAATATACTTCGTAATATTTTACAAAAAAATGAATTAATTATCAAATCAAAAGCTGTAGATAAAGATAAAAAAAATACTTTAATATTTATGTATAAAAGAATGATTGATTTTTATATTGAATATGTTGAAAAATATTTTCGTGAAGGGGAAGTATCCGATTATACATATATTAATAAAATAATGGAAGAACTAGAATTATTATTAATAGATAAAATTGACAATTTAGTATTTGGTGTAAGTTTTGAAAGAAAATATTTAAAATATAAACAAAAATACATAAAGTTAAAAAATAAATTAATTTAATCTATATTTATCTAAATACTCACAACATTTCATATATTCTAAATATTTATTTTTAACAAGTTCTTGTGCATGTGAATTAATTGTTTCTAAACATTCATCAATATTTAATGGACACCCATTTTCACAAAGATATATTAAACATTCTAAATTTCCACCATATGATGCATTACTACATGCATCACTATCCCAAGGACATCCATTTTCATGAAGATATATTAAACATTCCAAATGTCCACCATATGACGCATAACTGCATGTATCACTATCCCAAGAACATCCATTTTCATGAAGATATTTTAAACATTCTAATTGTCCATATTCTGCTGCATCATTACACGATTTATCATAAAGTGATTCTATATCTAAATTTAATAATGAATCTTGTTCATAAATATATTTTAAACATTCTAAATGTCCTTTTATTATTAATAATGAACGAAATCCATGATATGAAATTGTACTAATATAATATAACATATTTTCATAATAATTTTTGTAAAAATATTTTATACATTCTAAATAGCCATTTTCTACTATTAATAAATATATTTTGGAATCTAAATAACATCCATTTTCAATTGCATATTTTAAACATTCAAAATGTCCATTCTTTGCAGCATTTATACTAGTCAAATTATTCCAACGACAACCATTTTCTTTAGCAAATATTAAACATTCTAAATGTCCATTTTCTGCTGCACTAGCAGTAATCAAATGACTATTATGATTCATGAAAAAACCTTTCTTATACATAAATTTTAATACATTTATATTACCATGTTTTGCTGCATAAATAGAAATTTCATCTTTATCGTTCTTAAAAAATAAATTGATTTCTTTACTAATAATATTATCAGAAAATTCAATATCAAGTAATTTGTTTTTCTTTAATAAATATTCATAAACTTGTTCTGGAATATAATCAACCATCCAGAATTCTAATAATTTAATATAAAAAATAAGGTCATCATTATTTTTTATATCAATTATTTCTCTATAATATTCCAATGGAATAGTCATTATTTTCTCATCAAAATTTTTCATATTTCTATAAAATTCCGAATCCATCAAATACTTGGGAATTTCATTAATTGAAACTTCAATTGACATGTTTAGATTAAATTAACATTAATATTATATTTAATAATATAATATTTTTTCAATTTTATTTTATTTTGAAAAAATTAAAAAAATATTTATTATCGTATCTCAATTCTTAATGTGGTGGGCATCCATTTTCAAATGCATAACTTATACACAGTTCAATACGGTCTCCCCATTCATAATCACAATCTTCTGCTTTGACTCGTTTATATTCAAAACCATATTTAAATGCACTAGAATTCCATGGACATCCATTTTCATGAAGATATTTAAGACAATCTATTTGTCCATATCCTACAGCAACTGTACATGAATCTTCACCCCATGGACATCCATTTTCATGAAGATATTTAAGACAATCTAAATGACCATGTGCTGTTGCGGCTTCACATGTATGTTCGTGCCATGGACAACCAATATCATGAAGATATTTAAGACAATCTAAATGTCCATTTCCTGCTGCCTCTGTACATGCACGAATATCCCAATCACAATCATTTTTATTAGTACATTCTAGTCTTTCACGTGCAATTCTTTCATATCTGAAATATTCAATATCAAAATCCCATTCACGGCTATTCTCATAAAGATATTTCAAACAGTCAAGTTGTCCATGTTTTGCAGCAATCATGAAAGCCTTATAACTTCCAAAATAAAATCTACGTTCAATGATAGGAACCCTTCCACAAATACGGTCAGATTCACAATACATTTTAAACATTCTCAATTTACTGTCATGAAAATATTTTAATACATCAACATGACCATTTTTAGCAGCTATATCAAATATATCTTCTCTATCATTACAACTAAGCATCATGTTTATATCTTTGAAAAGATTAGACTCATCGGGATAAATATTACCTTTCAATTCAGCATGACGAGTATAAATATATGAGTATATACTATATAATACTTTATCACTACCCCAATAATCAGCAATTTCCTTAAATATATTAATTTCTTCAATACCACCGATATATAAATTTTTTCTAGGGAATGAATGTGGAATACTGATTTTACCTTCACCACTACAACTTTTAATATTTAAATATAGTTCAGAATCATGTAGGTAAGAAGGGATTTCATCAATTTCAATTTCAGTCATCATTGTTGTGTTGAGTTTGAATTTGTTAATTTAATTATTTTAATTCATATAAAAGAAAATATTTTCAATTTTTTTAACGAAAAATAATATCTTACGATTAGTTAAAATAATATCTTATGATTAGTTAAAACAATATCTTATGATTAGTTAAAACAATATCTTATGATTAGTTAAAATAATATTAATTATCATTATCGTATCCATTATAATGAAGATATTTAAGACATTCTGAACTTCTTCCATTCTTACTCACAATTTTAGATAATATATCTTTGTCATACGGACAACCATTTTCATGAAGATATTTAAGACATTCTAATCTTCCATTAAAAACTGCTGTTGAAAATGTTTGTTCGTTCCATGGACAACCATTTTCATGAAGATATACAAGACATTCCAAATTATTATACATAACTGCATCATTAATTATATATTCGTCTAATGGATAACCATTTTTATGAAGATATTTAAGACATTCTAAATGTCCTTTTTCTGCTGCGTCATTACATGCTCTCTTATTTGATGGACAACCATTTTCATGAAGATATTTAAGACATTCTAAATTACCATTTGTAATTGCTGTTTTAAATGTTTTTTCATTCCATGGACATCCATTTTCATGAAGATATTTAATACATTCTAAATTATTATTTATAATTGACATATTAAATGTTTCATCATTCCATCTATATTTATTTTCATGAAGAAACTTTAAACATTCTAAATGTCTATTTCCTACTGCTTTTTCACATGCTATACTGTAAAAATGATAACCAATATTATAATGAATATATTTTAAACATTCTAAACTACCACTTTCGGCTGCTTTTTCTAATAATTTCACATTTAAATCATAACCATTTTCATGAATATATTTAACACATTCTAATTGATTATTTGTAATTGCCATTATGATTGTATTTTCATTTAATTCAAAACCATTTAGATGAAGATATTTAAGACATTCTAAATGACCATTCTTTGCTGCATTTCCACATATTGTTTTATGAAATCGTGGGCAATTATTTTCATAAAGATATCCAAGACATTCTAAATGTCCATTTGATACTGCATCCGAAAATACATATTCATCCCATGGGCAACTATTTTCATGAAGATATTTAAGACAATCTAAATGACCATTTCTTGCTGCATGATTACAAACTATTGTATCTAGTGGACAACCATTTTCATAAAGATATTTAAGACAATCTAAATGACCACCAATTACAGCATTAATAGATAGATTTATTTTACGTCCCCATGAATAACCATTTTCATTAAGAAATTTAAGACAATCAAGTTGACCATATCTAGCGGCTACTAAAAAAGAGTTTTCTTTTCCAAGACGAATATTATCAGGTCTATGTGTTTTAATGTATTCAAATCTATAATTATGCAAGAAAATTAATAGATTCATATTGCCTTCTTTTAATGTCATATCACATATATCTAAAATATCATCAATACTAATTAATCTATTAATTTCTTGTGCATAAATATTATATTTAAAATCAATTTTACCTTTCAATTCTTCTTTATGATTCAATATGAATTCATAAATTTGGTATGGTATAGCATCAACTGACCAATAGTCTAATGCTATAACTAATGATTTTAAATCATCAAGTGAATTAATTATAATATTATCTCCAAAAAAATAATTACTAGGAATACTAATTGATTCGCCATCATAATCTGTTGTAATATTCCGATATAGTGTTGAATTACGTAAACAAGTTGGTACATGGTCATCAGTAAGTTCAATCATCATTGTTGTTTTTATTTAGATTTTTATAATTTAATTATTATAGTTTATATAAAAGAAAATATTTTCAATTTTTTATTTATACCAATTAATTTCTTCATAATTGGTATAAGTATATTCATAATCACAATCACGTTTAAGGTCAATATCATCTATACCTTCTTTATCAATAATATTAATACCAGTTAAATCTGTACAATCTCTTAATGATAAATAATCTTGTTCATCGTAATAACCAAACGTTTTTAGACTTGTTGGAAGTTTAACAGGTTCTTGAGTAATATTATATAAATCATCCAATATTAATGTTTCAATACTATTAGGAATTATTCTTAAATCATAACTGAAATCATCATCATTATCATTAAAATTTCCTAATAATAATAATTTTAAACTAGAAGGTAAATTATCTAATTGAAAACTATAACCACATATTAAAGATAATTTCTCTAAATTTCTTGAGAATGTTATTTTGTTATGAATAGTCAAACCAACAAGATATAACTCTTTTAAATTGTTGAACGAATAAATAGAGTTATCAAATTTTAAACTCCTCATAATAATAGATGATAAATTATTCTCAAAATAACTAATAGGATGATTAAAATTATTACCTAATACTAGAGTTTCTACTTTAGGAAATAAATGGAATGGAAATCTTGTTAGCCCACTACCAATGTCTAATATTTTTAGATTGCCATTATTACCATTATATATTTCCATACTATTAGGTTCAATGTCTGGTAGTTTTATTTTTTCAACGGAATCAGATATATACACAATATATTTATTTGTAGTAGTATATACACTATGATTTTTAAAATTAAATCTAACTTCTTTTATATATTTAGGATATTTATGGATTATATCATTAAAATTTTGGTCCAAATGGAGACTTTTTAAAGTGTTTGGCAAATTATTGATTAATTTACCAATATTAAAGGTTAATAATAGTGACACCAAATTTCTAGAAATAAATGATAAAAATGAATCATTAATTAATGGAAAATATTTCATTGTAGGTGTTGTAATATGTCTCTTATTATAAATAATCATATGTTTAATATTTGGATTGTTACGTTTATTCCAATTATTATAATTAACTATAGAATCTTCATTAATTCTAGCATTGATTGTTAGAAATTTAATATATACTTTATTAAACTTTTTATTGATAAATTTGATTTCATTGTATGACAAATATTGACATATTTTAATTAATAATGATGTATATAATTCCATACTATCTTCATCATTATTAAAATGTGATAACATATGGATTTTAATATCATGTGCTAATACACTACTTATAATAGGGATGACACACTGTTTCTTTGACATTATCTATTAGATTTTTGATAATTATATCTAATTATAGTATATTAATTAAATTTCAATTTTTTTTGTAAATTAATAATAATGTAATAAATGAATTACTAAATCAAATTGAAAAAATATTTAAATTTATTTATACCATTTAATTTCTTCATAATTTGTATATGTGTATTCAATTCCACACATACATTTAGATTCAATATTAATATATTTTTCATCACTCATAATATTAATAAATCTTAAATCTAAATGATTTTTAAACATTATATATTTTTCTTCATCACAATAACTATAACCAAAAGTTTTTAAACTTGTAGGAAGTACTATAGGTTCTTCTGAAATATTATATAAATCATCTAACATTAATGTTTCTATACTATCAGGTATTGCTTTTAAATCATAACTAAAATCGTCATCATAACCTAAATTATTATTATAATTCCCTAATGATAATAATTTTAAATTAGGAGGTAGATTATTTAATTCAAAAATATAACCACATAATAAATATAGATTTTCTAAAGTTTCTGGAAAATCTATTTTATTACGAATACAATTACCTTCTAAATATAAATCTTTCAAAGTATTGAATGAATAGATAGAATTATTAAATTGACAACTTCTCATAAAAATAAACGATAGATTACTTTCAAAATAATTTATCTGATGATTATAACTTTTACCTAACATTAGAATCTCCATATTTTTAAATACTTCAAATGTGAATGCTGTAACCTCATCGCCAATATCTAATATTTTAACATTATAATTTACTGTACTCCCAGTAATATATATAGTCATACTATTTTGATTAATATTTGGTAATCGTAATTTTTCAACAGATTCCGGAATATAAATATTGTATTTATTTGTATTAGTATATACATCATTGTTATCAAAATCAAATCTTAGTTCTTTTAAATTTGTTGGATAATCATAAATTTCATCATTAAAATTATCATCTAAATGCAAACTTCTTAAACTGTTAGGTAAATGGTTAATTAAATTACCAATATTAAAGGTTAATATTAATGACACTAGATTTCTTGAAATAAGTGGTGCTAAGTGTATATGGATAAGCGAAAAATTTTGTATAGTTGGTGTTTTAATATAATCCTCGTTATTAATAATCATATGTTTAATGTTTGGTTGATTGCTACGACACCAATTATTATAACTAACAATAGATTTTTCATTTACAATAACATTGATTGGTAAATATTTAATATATGTTTTATTGAACTTTTTATTAATAAATTTGATATCATTATATGACACATACTCACATATTTTACTTAATAAAATTGTATTTACTTCCATTTCATCTTCATCATCATTAAAACGTGATAATATAAGATAATTGGTAGTAAATACACGAAATTTCTTTGACATTATAACTTCTTTTTTATAATTATAATTATAGTTATTAATATAATAATTTTATTTCAATTTTTTTGTAAATTAATATTATATTTTCATACAATAATTATAACTTTCTTCTATAAAATATTCTTTATCAATTCTAAATACACTTTCATTTTGTACTGCTAAGTTAAAATCATTATATACATTTATTTGACCTTTTGATATATAAATACTTTATAGGAAAAAATTTTCAAAAAATAGAATCTTAAAAAAAAAATTTATGTACACACACAAGGGAAAGTAATATTAAATATACATAATGAATAAGATACTAAAATACTCTAATAAAAAGAAGAAAAATGTTGTAAAAAAGAATAAAAATGTTGTAAAAAAAGAAGAAAAATGTTGTAAAATAATAAATTATTTTGATAAAAAGAAGAAAATTGTTGTAAAAAAGAATAAAAATGTTATAAAAAAATAAAATTTTATTATTTCAATGGATACTACTAAAAAATTTGAATGTGATATATGCAATAAAAAATATAAATCATATAATACATTATGGATTCATAATAAAAAATTTCATGATAAAAAAGAAAAAAAACAAGGATATATATGTAATAAATGTAATAAAGTTTTTGATGATAGACATAAAAAATGTTATCATCAAAAAAAATGTAATCCATTAGAATCAATTAATCAAGGCACTATTAATAAATCTAATAATAATACTACTATCAATAATAATAATAGTAATGGAATTATTAATAATGGAACTATTAATAATAATAATAATACTATAAAACAAAATATTATAATTAATAATTATGGAAATGATAATTTAGAATATATTAGTGAAAATTTTAAATTAAATTTATTTAATAATTTATTAAAACTATCTGACCATCAAAAACCAATTCCGAGATTAATAGAGAATATTAAATTTAATCCTAATCATAAGGAAAATAATAATGTTAAAATAACAAGTGATAGGTCTAAAATAGGTTTTTACTATAATGATAATAAATGGAAAGCAGTAAATAAAGATTATTTATTAAATGATATGTGTGATTGTGGACTTAAAATCTTTAAGAAATTTTTTGAAGAATATAAAGATAAATTATCAGATGATATTAAACAAAATTATGAAAATTTTTTATATATGACTAAAATAAAATCTGACCTAAGAAAAGAAATGACAGAAAAGATAGAAAATATTGCTTATATATTTACTATAAATAATGAAGATAAATTAGATACATAATTAAAGATATATAATATTAATCTATTAATGACAATTGATAAAATTTGTAAACATTATGTTGAAAATAAATGTAAGCATGGTGATAAATGTAAATTTACTCATATAGATAACATTTGTCGTCATCATTTCTTTGGTAATTGTAAAAATGGCGATAGTTGTAAATTTTCTCATGAGCATAAATTACCTAAATCAAATAATAATAAACTTATAAAGAAAAATACTGAATCATTTGTTCCATCACATAAACCACGTGATATGACTGTTTGTTTTGGTAATTCTAAACAATTAAATTATAATAAAGAAATAAATAGTCGTGATGTTATTTTTGTTCCTAATTTATTTTGTGATGAAAATGATTTAACTATTTATAATAAATTATTAGAAGAAATTAAAAGTTCTGGTATTGAAGAAAAAGAATTATGGAAATTATGGCATGGTGACACACATATGATTGCTGATGACCATCTTAATTGGAAATCTAAATGTCCAACTTTTAATATGATTATAGAAACTATTAGTAAATATTTCAAGATGGATATTAAAGCAACACGGTTTAATTGGTATCGTGATGGAAAAGAATGGAAGCCATATCATCACGATGCAGCAGCCATAGACCCAAAGAAAGCCAAAATACAAAATTTTACTGTTGGTGTGTCATTTGGATTAACACGTGATGCATCATTTGAACATGCTAAAACAAAAACAACAATTGATTTTCCATTGAGTAATGGTAGTGTATATTGTTTTGCAAAAGATATTAATATTGAGTGGCGACATGGAATACCACAACTATCACCAACACAATTTAATGATAAAGGGCGTGTAAGTATTATTGCATGGGGATTTGTAGAACAAGACGAATAAATAAAGTTTTTTTATTAATGATATTTAATTTAATAAATATCATTAATTTCTTCAAATGTTAAATCATGTTTTTTGCATAATTTTAATAATCTATTTGGATTAAATACTTTAGCAACTAATTCTTCAAAAATTATTCTACCTATTAATTTATCATTTGTTAAATATTTATGAATAAAATCATAATGTCTATTTCCATAAAAATTATACATTTCACAATTTTCAGTTTTATATTGGTAATATGGTTCATCTATTTCTAACATATTATATTTTATATTTTTATAAAAACTATAACTACTACCAGATGAACTTATAATAATATTTTTAGATTTAATATTATCATCAACTTTATCATAATTAAAACTATGAAATCTATCATAATCTAATAATACATCAATATATACTAATTCAATTAATTTATCAGGAAGCATATTTTCTTCAATACCAAAATATACAGCTAAAAATAAAACACTATTTGGAATATCACCTACTTTTAAATTTTCTTTAATAGTATATGGTAATGTTAAATGTGTAACACTATTTGGTATAATATTTGGTCCTATTTGTTTATTAAATTCGCTACCTATTTTAAAATATTTAACACTATTTGGTATAACATCTTGTTCTATTTTTTGATTATATTTTCTTGATAAACTTAAATATTCAACATTATATGGTATATCACCTTTTTCTAATATTTGATTAAAATCACAACCAAGATGTAAATATTTAACACTAGATGGTATTGAATTATTATTTAATTTTCTATTATAATCATCACCAAAATATAAATATTCAACACTATTTGGTATATCACCTTTTTTTAATATTTGATTAAATTTATTACCAAAATTTAATATTTTAACACTATTTGGAATAATACCACTTTTTAATTTATGATTATGATAAGACGGTAAACTCAATTCTTCTACACCATATGGTATAATACCACTTATTAATCTATAATTCATAGATACACCATATCCTAGACTTAATTTTTTTACACTATTAGGAATAACACCAGGTTTCAAATGACGATTATAATCTCTCATATCTAATAATTCAACACCATGTGGTATAACTCCTAATTCTAAATCATAATTATAATAATATGGTAAATGTAATTCTTTAATACTATTTGGTAATACGTTTGGAATAATTCTTTTAGATATTTTTAAACTACTAGGACAACTACCATAACAAAAATCCATTTTAATAACACTATTTGGAATTGCACCTTCTTCTATATCTTGAGCAAAATATTGTGATAAACATAAAATTTTAATACTATTTGGTATATCACCTTTTTTTAATTTTTGATTAAAATTATCAAATATTAATGTTTCAACACCATATGGTATAACACCTTCTTCCAATTCAAAATTATAACTAAATTTCAAACATTTAATAGTATTTGGTATTATATTTGGTTCTAATTTTTGTTTATTACAAGTTAAATCTAATTCTATAATATGATTTGGAATAGAATCTTTTTCTATTATTACTTCTTTTATATCATCAAATGTGTTGATTATTAATTTTTGAACATTATTTGGAATATTAGAAAAATTAATATTTTTAGTATAATGAGATGGTATCCATTCTATATCCCTTTTATATTCATAAGAAAATAAATTAATAACTTTCTTGTAGAGGTCAATATTCATTTTTATATGATGGCATTAAATTATTTGGTAATTAATTTATTAATCAATTTTTTTAAACAAAAAACATGCAAAAAATTAATAAATATCTTGTAAATCAATAAAATCAACATTATAGTTATCACAAATTTTTAGTAATCGTTTAGGATTAAATACTTTGGCTACTAATTCTTCATTAAATTCTTTCATGTTTGTTTTCATTGATTCATAATTTAATCTAGTTAATAAATGGATTGCATTTGGATTTTGTGATAACATAGTCCAATCAACTTTATCTAAATTCTTTTCAAAAATATAAATAGCATTTTGATTTTGTGATAGTCTAAACCAATTAACTTTATCTAAATTTTTTCCTAAAATATGTATTGCATTTGGTTTATCTGATAATTCATACCAATCTATTTTATCTAAATTCTTTTCTAATATATGGATTGCATTTGAATTTCCTGATAATGATATCCAATCAACTTTATCTAAATTATTTTCTAAAATATGTATTGCATTTGGATTTTCTGATAAATATTTCCAATTAACTTTATCTAAATTATTTTTTAAAATATATATTGCATTAGGATTTCCTGATAAAATACACCAATTAACTTTATCTAAATTTTTTTCAAGAATATGTATTGCATTAGGATTTCCTGATAAAACATACCAATTAACTTTATCTAAATTATTTTCAATAATATTAATATTTAGATTTTGTGATAAATAATATGGAAGAACTTTATCTAAATTCTTTTCCAAAATAGAAATAGCATTTGGATTTCTTGATAATTCACACCAACTAACTTTATCTAAATTCTTTTCTAAAATATGAATAGCATTTGGATTTTTTGATAAAGAATTCCAATTAACTTTATCTAAATTCTTTTCTAAAATATGAATAGCATTTGGATTACAAGATAAATAGTACCAATTGATTTTATCTATATTTTTCTCTAAAATATGAATAGCATGAGGGTTTTCTGATAATGTAGTCCAATTAATTTTATCTAAATTCTTTTCTAAAATATGTATAGCATTTGGATTATCTGATAAGAAACACCAATTAACTTTGTTATTAACAATAAACTCAGGTTTTCCAATCATCTTTTTATTAATTAATAAATAAGTTATAAATTAATTAATAATTATTTCAAATTTTTTTTTTGAAAAATTTATATCTTATGACAAATTTTTTTTTGAAAAATTTATATCTTATGACAAATTTTTTTTTGAAAAATTTATATCTTATGACAAATTTTTTTTAAATAAAAAACATACAAACAATGTTATATTTTAATATTGTTCCATTAAATCAATAAAATCAATATCATAATTTTCACAAATCTTTAGTAATCGTTTTGGATTAAATACTTTGGCTACTAATTCTTCATTAAAATCTTTCATATTCTTTTTCATTAAATCATAATTTAATTTAGTTAATAAATGGATTGCATTTGGATTTTGTGATAACATTAACCAATTAATTTTGTTTAGATTATTCTCTAAAATATTGATTGCATTCGGATTTTGTGATAAACTAAACCAATTAATCTTATCTAAATTTTTTTCTAAAATATGAATAGCATTTGGATTTAGTGATAAGAATATCCATTCAACTTTATCTAAATTATTTTCTAGAATATGAATAGCATTTGGATTTTCTGACAATCCAACCCAATCAACTTTATCTAAATTTTTTTCTAAAATATGAATAGCATTTGGATTTTGTGATAAATTATGCCAACAAACTTTATCTAGATTATTTTCAATAATATGAATAGCATTTGAATTTTTAGATAATTCACTCCAAACAACTTTGTTTAAATTCTTTTCTAGAATATGAATAGCATTTGGATTCATTGATAAACTATACCAATCAATTTTATCTAAATTCTTTTCTAAAATATGAATAGCATTTGGATTTAATGATAAATAATTCCATTTAATTTTATCTAAATTCTTTTCTAAAAGATGAATGGCATTTATATTGGTTGATAAATAACACCAATCAATTTTATCTAAATTCTTTT
>JACCEA012415223.1_pt1 | contig 16421 bp, 15 predicted proteins | sample 7449851 | NCBI WGS metagenome assembly JACCEA01 (sample SAMN15323453, study PRJNA562643) | freshwater metagenome | isolation source: river surface water | place: USA:Blue River Watershed | collected 2017-08-18 | reverse complement strand
TCATCGTCAGTGTCAAGACTTGCACTACGACTCCGGGCTCGCGAACGATGTTCTTTGTCAGCAACCAATGCGGCTTTCACTGGACTCATTGTCACATCTGGACTGCTACTATCATTATCGTTTGAGTTAAAAACAGCGACCTTTGAGACAACTGGCTCTGAAAAAGAGGGGCGCTTCTTTGTAGAAGGAGATTCAGTGGTAAGACTCTTCCTCCGCAAAATTCCGGAAGGTGTTGAAGAGAGGTCTTTCTCTGGTACTATTCCAATTGAAGGTTTCTTAACAACTTTTCCAGACTTCTCTTCAAAAACTAAACTCTCCACATCAGAATCTTGACGAGTAATGACTGAAAAACCATTCGTGGGAACACCAGGACTCGCATTTCCAGATGCATATCCGCTTTCATCCCCGCTCTTAGCCCCATCTCCATCCCTGCCCTTGTTAGTAGGTGCTCCCATAAAGCTCCGAAGATCTTGAAATTGTCGATTTACATCTTTGTACAATCTATCCATTCTATAATTAAGCTTAATAAACTGCTTATCCCATGCATCGCGGCTTTCAGCCCCTGAAACAGGACGAGACGAACCAGGGCTTCGGCGACTATTACTACTCCCATTTTCTTGCTTTGCATGCTGCTGCTGCAACTGGATCTCCATAACCCAATCCTGCAAATAATTTAATCCTAATGAAATACATTATTGCGGTTCAAATCAAAATCCTACCATGATTGAAGTTGGACCAGATGTTTGAATTGGTGTGGGTGATAATACAAACACCCTGTCACAGCCATATAATTCACTGTCTTTTTCTGGATTGGTATAAACATACGGCGTACGATTTGCTTTCGGTCCCATATTAATGTTGGTAAAGGTACCACGAAGTAGTCCCAAGGGAATAGTTCCTTGTTGAGATAAATGTTTAAAAAGCATACCGTAAGTTTTCTTTTCCAATCCCTCAGGAAGACTGATTTGATACAAACAACTTCCTTTTATCTCATTGATTGGACTCAAAGTCTTCTGAAATTTAATTCGATTTTCTTCTGATTCGTGTCCACCATTATTAAAAACTTCACGAGCCGCTTCCGCTGCCAAGTCTGCTCTTTCAGCTTGATCAACCCCACTAATAAGCTTATTCATCACCTTAATAATTTGAGGATTGTAGTATGTCTAAAGTATGGAATTTTAAAATATTTCTTGAAACAAACTGATTGGAGGAAAACTAACCTGACAAATGATGGAATCCAACAAAGATGTGGTGAATAAAACCCCACTTGCAAACTGAGGGGAAAATTTGAAGTCGTGATTCGTCAATTGATTATTTGCATCTTTTTCCAAGTATGCAATATTCGTTTGATTCACAATCTCTATAACCACTTGTGTACTTGGATTCATTCTCTTTACATGCTGATATGTAAATATAGCATCTGAATCAACTAAAGCTTCCATTCCTGAAGCCGACTTATGTCCCAGGCTACCATCAGCAAGAACCACAACCTGAGCAGCCCTGAAGATTCCCGCTCTTCTCAAATGGCTTTCCTCTAATGGAGAGCCTCGAACAAACAATATTGCATCAAAAGTACAGATTCGCTGCCAAACATCATGGGGAATATCAATTGGATGGACGATAACAATGTGTCGAAGTGGACCAAGATATTTTGCTCTAAGTGGTTTAATCAAATCAAAAAGATTCTTCAAACTTTTACCAATAACAATCAGATGATTACGAATGGATGGCAACTCTTCGAGTACTCCTGTTTTAACGGTACATTGACCAAGCTCTGGTAGATTAGGCCTCACATAATAATTTCCTGAGAAGTGTTTATCTTCAAGTCGATGTAACACTTCTTGGTAGCTATAGTTCTCCACTTTTTTCTTCAACAATTCTGAGCGCTTTAATTTAGACCATAATGATTTCTTTTTAGGGGCATCAATGGATGAAGTTGGATTTTCAGTCCCACTATGAGATCCATCCTTATTTGTCATCGCATTTACTACAGCAATCTTCCTGGCAAGCTTGCGCCCAATCATGGTTTGTCTCCTAGGTCCTTCGGCCGTACGATAATCCTTTACCGATGATTTAACTATATTCGCAATTGATCCAATGTTTTTGTTCATTAATTCTACGGCTGATTGACGATTTCCATCTCCACTTTCCTCAAATGATAAGTCAGACGACGCTTTATTCATTGCAATAACAAATGCCTCAATCTTATATTTTTCCTGCTCCGGAATAATGTAGTTGTGAGGATTGAGCAAAACTTTGGATTGCCCCGTTGCAATATCCGTTATTTGAAGTGCGAACAAAACAACACCAATCTTATCGTACAATGCATAAGAGAGCTCTACAAATTTAGCACCAGCAAAAACCTTGGACAAACTAGTCGTGTAGATTTCCCAGCCACATCCTTTCATATACTCCCTGCCATAAACAAGATCGAACACTCATTAGATAAGAACAACCACAATAAATTAATATCCCGTACTTGATCCACTCCTTGGGGGCATGTTGATTAGCGACTGGAGTTCCATCAGAATCCAACCTTGGGGACAGTAAATAATTTTCGGCAACTTCTTCGTTCAAATCTTCATCAGAGAAAGAACTCACAAGATTCATCAAAAGAGTGTTTGCTCCCGGATACATTACCGCTTTCGCCATGGCACCCATCTTGATTTCATTCAAGCATACAACTAAATCGTTTTCATCCAATCCATCAAAGTCATCGTTCGCCAAATGTCTTCTATTTTCTGGTCGAATCAGCTGCATGCAGTAAAGCATATTCGGTCTCTGATATCCTTCTAGGTATCGTTTTATGCTGAGATTAAGTAAAATGGATTTGGCATCCTCCTCATCTGGTACGGCACTAAACTTATTTGTCATGATAAATATCGCCGTTGCGCTCTCCGCTTTCGCGCGAATCAAGTCTGCCTCAAGTAAAGCTGACCCTTCCAAATATGTTAAGGACAGTACAAATTGAGGTAGCCTCATCAAAAGAATCAGCTCCACTGTGGGTGCTTGGGGAAGCAATATTACCGCATTTAATTCACTATTCTCATGATCTTCATGAAAGAGCTCAGCGAAGAATTCTTTCAAAGATGTGGAGGAGAGATCCCCGCATATAATGACGTGTTTACTATTCCTACTTTTTGGTGTATATACTGCTCTCATGTAAACTGATTGCAGACTCATTTTATCAATAAGCTCATTCGTCATTTTTGGAATCGACACAATTGCAACACCAATCATTATCATCACAAAAACTCGCCCAGCAGTCGTTTGTGGGGTAATATCACCGTAACCTACAGTTGCAATAGTCACCCAAATATAGTACATCCATGTATGAAATGGATAAGGCTGCACCTCATATTCTAGATACTGAACGACTGCAGAGAAAAATAAAATCATAAGTGATATAGATAGACTCATCTCGCCAATATATCTGTCGACAGCATCATCTATTTTCATCAATTTCTTGCTAAACCAGAGTGCACGCAAAATACGAACCGTCTTCAAACCGTAAATACTGTAAATAACAAAATCCAAAGGCGAATGAACACCTCCATATTCTACAGGATCTATAAAATTTGTAGCAATGACAGATATTACTATAAATATATCTATCAATGAATAGAAACTATGAATCAAAAACTCATTTAATGATGGCAGGGATGCGGAATATGGCATATATTACCTGATGATAAAAGTGAAGACATGATCAGCTAAAAAGAAGCTCAAAAGCCAATCTGCACCAAAAAGAAATGCAAATGACAATTCCATAACTTTAGCCACTGTGTATTGACTTTTTTCTTGATCGCCATACAGATAAGTTTGGTATATGAATTCCAATGTCGACAATACACTTATGATCATGACAATATTTTCATATAGGTGTCCCCACCACGAACTTGCCAGCGCCTTCTTCAAATCCAATCGCATGGTCTCAATCGTGGTCATGTGATCTAGTTGTTGTCGATTATTGACAGCATCGATAGCAGCACTATATTTACTGACTGAAGCATTTCTAGCATTAAATGAAGTGCGAAACTGCAACCCTACTTTGCTTAACGCTGGCACAGATCCACCAGAAGAGGGCCTATTTGTTGTTTTCACACTTCTTCCCACTTCTAAGGGATCATCGAGTGTGGGCGCCGTTGACGCCGCGTGGTCATTCATTTCCTTTTCTGATGCCTGTTACTGGACAACATGAAATTCTCGTTTAGAGTTTATATTGAATATGGTGTCATAAAATTAACGAGTATATTTGACAAATTGACATATAATCATCGATGTCGAATTAGTCAATGGAAGCGACCCCAGTTCTCAAGGCCCTGCAATTGTATTACTTGGATGTTTACCAACAGCAAGGAAAACGGTGTACGTAGCGGTACAATATGGAATTATTATTATTCTTTGGTTTTCAGATGGTCAAAATAATTTTCTTTCTTCGCCAAACGTTTCACCGTCCGGATCTAGGAGTTTAGAATACTAGACACAGCCAAACTTTGATATCAATTTTTGATTTTCCATCAATGGTATTGTTGACAATTATCTTTGAATTTAATTATAAAAGGCCTAATGTGATTAACTCTAAATACAAAATATATAATATTAAGAGGAAGTAGACAATCTTGAGTATTCTTCAAATTATAAAGAAATTAATTAACATTTCCCTCATCAACATGCATGGAACAACAATACTTAGAAACTACTAGACTCAAAACCCAGCAGCAGTTATTGTTGATCTTGAATATTGTAAGTAAACGATTATATATATATATATATTCTACATCAAGATGAATTGAGGTCGTAATGAGCGTAGAATCCACAAATTACTCAGCATTAGCCTATTTTCATCACCATTTTTCCTCCTAGCTAATCGTAACAATAATAAGATAACCTTATTCCTGTCGAAACGTCCAAAAAACGTGTTCAATACAGTGCCGGCACTGTATTTACTTCCTCTTGATATATTATTATTTATTGACACGCGTAGCTCCAACTTCCAGAATGGTGAATCCATCGATAAATAGTGGCGCAGAATCCAGGAGACTGTTCTAAATAGTCATAGTACTCCGGTGCAATCTTTCGGATTTGAGGCAATCGTGACCATGGAACATTTGGAAAGTCATGATGCTCAACATGGTGAGTTAAGTTCATACTTGCCAAAGATGCCCATACACAATAAGTAGACATGGTTGGTTGACAATCTTTCAGCAACGATCCAGTAGAATTCGCGTTTATCAAGGATTGTGGTGGTCCTTGAAGACGATTTGACTCGAACCCTGTTCCTCCACTCCGATGAACACCCAAGAAATAGCCCATAAAAGGATGCATTGCAAAACCATAGAGAAACAACTCTGAAAGATACAAATAAAGGAGACCCTTAATGACGGAACCAATGCTCCAGCTTGAATGTACAAAGAACAACAGCCAAATGTTCATGAGCAAGCCAGCCCATGCGTGTAGACCTACGGAAGCGGTTAGCTTGATTGAAATGGAGAATAAAAGCTTCGCGTTTTCAGGGTGATCAAGTAGGAATGGAGCGTTGATGGAATGGTTATTCAACACGTATAACAACAAATCCCGGAATTTATCGGGCCATATGAATAGTGGTATGGAAATTGGAGGAATAACTAGGAGACCATAGACATAGAGCAAATCAAACATAGAATGATGCGCAATATGTCCAAACTGCACATATAAACACTTCAAAAACTTGTTCATCTGCACATGAAAATATTGTAATGCATTTTCAGTGTCATGCTTTGGCCCTAAACCTTTTATCCTGCCAAGTGATAAGGTGCCGATTGCTAGCAAGTCACCATCGCCATCAGGAAAGAAAACAAAATTCCTCAAATTCTGCATTAACAACTCAGTTGCAGCTACACCTTTCCGTGGTGTACCATACATGTCAATTAGTCCTTGCATTCCCAACGATGAATGGTGTCCCACATGTTGAAATTCGTAGTATGTGTGCATTGGGCCACCAACCGTTGGAAGTGTACATACTTGCATCGCTAATCCTTTTAGTAACGAAAATCTCTCTAACAAAGACCCGGCAGTACCATGGCAGATGTCGTGATTTATCGCAAATTGATACATCTTGCAAATTGCCCCAACTGTGTAGGCCAAAAAAATTGCCATATACCAAGGGGTGCTATCGCGTTGTGCAAAAATGCAAGTAATGCTGTGTAAAATAACTGTCCCAAGACCAATCAACAAAGTACATGGATTGGAACCCATTAGATCAGAAATTTCTGGATGATCTTGTAAAATAGCCCGCCGTCTCATCGCATGCCACCTGACGGCATGCTCTTTCTCTTGATCCAGGATTTCACTCTCTCTCGATTTTTCAATGTCCTCGTCAACGAGAAGTGAGGTTTGCTCACTATTGTGATCTAAAAATCTATGATTACATTGGGAAATGATGTGAAATGTATAAATAACTACCTTCGATATCTAGTTTTGGATCTTCAAGGACACCAATTTGCATGCCCCGCAGCATCCCTCGAGCGTTTTCTGAATGCCCAATTCGTTCAAAATGTTCAGTGACATCACACCCACTGCGTCCAGGTTTGCTTAGAGCAGATAGTCCCCCGGGATGACTATGCAAAAAATTTGTGACATCAATTACTGCCCCATGAACGATCACCCAGCAGTCACATTCACTATTATGCTTCGAAACTTCGGTCAAGCTAAATTTCTTCATTTTAAGCTTGGACCACAAAAACTGAAATCTTCATGGCGCAAGTGCAATGCGATATTGTATTGTAGTTATTAATTAATGGAGATGCGAAACCAGAAAGCAACACAAATCCAAACTGTTGATCAATAATGGTAATAACGAATGGACACACAAGCCCGCCCGTTACACACCCCCGCCACCCCGCCAGCAGCCCAGCGCAGCAGCAGGCGGCAGCAGCAGAGCGCGCCAGCAGGAGCAAGGATGCAAGGATGTCGTCCAATCGCCAATATGGAATATAATTATTATTACAATTCCAATTTGCGTGTTCATGGGCAATTAACATTTCGAATGTTGTTGTGGTATGGTCCTGATACCAACGAATAATCCAGAAACTCCAAATTGTGTTTAATATTTACATCTATCGCAAACCCACTATCGCAAACCCACATATTGTAGCATTTCGGCGACTTTGCACGTGCACCTGCTAATTGACAATCTCCAATATTGGTGGGTTGTTGTTAAGCTAAGAGGCCATGGAGATAGCGAGCCCTTCTCAACAAAATCGTAAGCAGTTGGCTCGTAGCATGTCTGTGTCTGGTGGAACACCTGATGATGGGACGAAGCCGGCTGGCTTAAAGCTTCAGCGACGTTCATCTATCAAGGCGATCAACACTTCCAAGTATTCTGCCGCATTAGATGCTGTTAAAAACAGTCAAGAGGCAGATCAAGATACTCTGGAAGATCTCCGCGTAAAGCTGAAAAAGTACATTTCAAGTTCAACATTTGGGACTTACTACGAGAATTACATTCTCCTCATGAGCATTCTGTCAATGTTTGAATTTATTTACCAAACTTATTTAGAGGATGAGCCTGATAAGCATGATCACTACGAAGTGGTGCTGCTGATCCAATTTGGATTTGCAGGTCTTTTTATTTTTGATTGGTGTTTAAATTTGTTTTTAGCGGATCATCGTGGTAAATACATAACAAGGTCAGTGTCGACTATGAGTACACCTATTATTGATTTGAAGCAATTTGTTTCTGTTTCTACAGTTTTTTCTCTATGGTTGATATTCTAACTGTGATATCAATTTTCGTTACCCATAAACGGCAGGTTCCCCATTTGTATATTGGAAATACTCTCTCTGAAATCCTGCTTTATGCTATCTTTGGTTGTTTGAGGATCAGAATTTTGCGAGCATTGAGGTTTCAAAGCAAATTTGTTAGTATCAAAGATGCGGTTGACCGGTTTTTGGCCGAAATAGCTTTGTATGCAACTGTGGTATTGTTGTTTTTCACTTCGCTCGTTCAATTTTTGGAGAGCGAGACTCTTCCTTATCCATTTCATACGTGGCTTTATTATGTATGGGTGACAGTCGCTACGGTTGGGTATGGTGATATCACACCATCTACTGTGACAGGCAGATTTGCTGCAATGGGAATGATAGCTTTCGCTTTGATTTCAGTTCCAAAAGTAACCAATGAATTGATTGAGAAGATGAGTTTGCAATCTGTTTATATGCGTGCTATATACGCACCGAAAAGTAGGAACAGCAAGCATATTGTCATTTGTGGTGACTTGAGCTCAACATCTCTGAAAGATTTTTTTGGAGAGTTGTTTCATGAAGATCACGAAAATGTGGATCTGAGTGCCGTTATCCTCCTTCCACAACCACCAACCATAGAACTCATTCTTTTGATGCGGGATCCACAATTCTTTTTATCTATTCACTATCTCGAAGGGTCAGCGCTTGTTGAATCTGATTTAAGAAGAGCCAAAGCAGAGAGTGCCCAAGCGATGTTTATTATGTCAAATAAGTTTAGTAGTAATTCTGATGAAGAAGATGCCAAGTCAATTTTGCTGAACCTTAGTATCAAGAGATATCTTGCTGCGTTTAGTCGACCCAACATGCTTTATTGCATGCAACTTATTCGACCAGAAAATAGAAGACATCTGGCTGAAGATGAAGTGACGGGACTGAAAGATAACGATTTAGTTGTATGCTTGAATGAAATCAAGATGGGTGCCATGGCGAAAGCAGTAATGTATCCGGGAGCGAACACTCTTTTGATGAATCTTGTGAGTTCTTTCTCGGATGATGCCATCGAATTTGGGGATGAAGACGCTGGAAATGATGAAGATGGTGAAAGTGGAAACGTTTCTTCTCGCGCTTGGCTAGAGTAAGTTATGACAGTCATGACTTCGTCAATAACTGTCAACTGACGCTACTTCACTAGGGAATATCAACAAGGATGTGGCTGGGAAATATATACTACTTCCCTTTCTCAATTATTTAAAGGAGCTAAATTTAGTGAACTTTCTTATGCTCTTTATGATAAAATTGGGGTAGTCTTGTTCGCTCTTCAGGTGATTGAAAAGGAAACTGGTGTATCAAAACTTCTGCTTAATCCTGCTGAGTACATCATTCCGGATCAAGAGAAGTTTACAATAGAAGCCTTCGTGATTGCTGAAAATAAAGCATCTTCAGATCTTTCATTTTCTGATAGTGCTGAAGGGCTGGATTCTTCTAATAATGAATCTGCTATGGATCGAATGAGGGGAAATATTGGTAACTTTGCGCAAATTATAAAGTCTTCTGTAACTGACCACACAGGGAATGACCGGCGAAAATCATCCGCCATCAAAGATAATTTGAAATTGAACCTCATTCAACATTCGTCAAGTTTGGAACAAGTTAAGGAATCGAATGAAAGTCCCAAGCGTGAAAAGAAACAAAGTCGATGGAAGCAATTGAAACGATCCGCGTTATTGACAAAGAAGGTAGAGTCATATAGCTACCAAGAGGTCTTGCATAAATTAGAAGATGAGCATTTTGTATCAAACTACTATGTCCAAAATCCCCCCCTGGATTTGGTTGACTGCACAGTGAAGACGGGAGTGATTGAGGAAGTACCATATATCAACAACCATACAATTATTATTGGTAAAGGTTTGAGGAATTTGTATGACCTGATCCGTCCACTACGAGCCAAGTATTTGGGACCGTTGAGATATATTGTTATATTATTTCCTCATGATATCCCTCATGAAGTGTGGCAGAGAATTTCTGTCTTCGATGCAATCTTATTCGTACGTGGCTCAGCCTTGGAGGAAAGTAATCTTCGTCGAGCGGGTATCTTTAGGGCCGCTCAAGTAGTCGTACTTGCTGATGGTACAGAAGGTGGAAGTGCAGCTCAAGGGATGGAGGCACTGGTTGATTCAGATGCAATTTTCACGTATCAACATGTGAAGAGGATGAACCCAAGCACTCAAGTTGTGATTGAGATTGTAAATCAAAGCAATATTGCTTATCTAAACGATGAATCTGCTCCACCTATCGATGATCATAAGTTTTCACCTCAATTTGCAGCCGGAAGTTTGTTCACCACTTCGCTATTGGACTCAATCATTTGCCAGGTATACTATTGTTCGTTGATGATAATTATTGTATACTTTACTCCTGGTTATTTTACGTAGGCATATTATAACCCGCAAATCATTAAAGTTGTTAACAAGCTTATTAGTGGTATTGATCAGGCTGAACGAGCTGACTTGGCAGCAAAAGCGTCGGATGAAATTGCGAAGAAAAATTCTGCTGCCGAAGGAGAAGATACCGATTCTGATGGTGCCGATGTGGGGAAAACTAATGCTAAAACGGTTCGCATGGTGAAGAGCAGATTAAATAACATAAAGGGAAGTTGCCTATATCAAGTTTCCCTCCCCGAAGGTTTAACATCGAAGACTTATGGTGCTTTGTATCAACATCTGGCAGCTCAAGGATCTATTCCATTAGGACTCTTTCGAGGCACATTTGCCAACATGAACATGGGCCCTAAAGCAAACCGAATGCCTTATGTCTTCACAAATCCTGGGAAAGAAACAGAATTGTTTTCTTGTGATCGTGTATTTGTGCTCTCTACTACCCCTCAACGAGTTGCAGGGAAGGTAGAAATGAAAGATTGGCTCTTAGATATTCAGATGCAGCAAATTCGCCAACAAAAAGAAAAAGGGAATGGTGATTCATCGACTATGATTGGTGGGCGACAATCAAGCCATCAAATGAAAGGTATTGATATTCTTGAAAAATCACAGAAGAAATTGGATGAAAGAGTGACAAAGATGTCGGTAGATATGAATAAAAAGCTTAGTACCATTGTTGGGATGTTGGAGCGCTTATCAAGTTCTGGTTTAGTACAAAATATTAATGCTCAGCAGTTTACTTCCATTGCCGAATCTCCCGCGACGGTGAAGTCAGCATCACCCACAGCAGGTGTCCTTGCTGATATTCCCACTGAACCAACTTCGAGCAGGAGCAGATTCAATTCAATTGATTCGATAGCATCCAACGACCTCAATCAATTGCCCAAGATACTAGAGTCCCCATTGCATGTATCGCGATCCAGCGATGTTGATGCCGAGCGTAGAGATCCTCCATCTTTGGTAACTACTGCATCTACCAAGCCGAGTGGTGTAAAGGGGGGCTTAAGTTTTCTTAAAAGAGTGATTGCACTTTCTGAGAATAACTGCCCCACTACAGTTGTTACGGATCATCATGAAACTCAAATAGTTGAGCCATATATGAAAACTGCGCCGGTTGAAATCCAAAATCAGGGTATTCAAGATGCAAATCACACTATAATTGCTGCTTCACTTGCAGTTGATAAGCTGCTTGAAGATGATGCAGAGTTTGGCAGTTCTGGAAACCCCCAGCCACAGTTGGAAACATGTAATTTATCACATACCCAAGTGGATCTACCTCATACTGACAGAAATCTTGCTGACCAAATCGAAGAAACTTACGAAATCGAGATGGATGAAGCTCCTTCATTGTATGATAGTCCTCTACGAACTGATCAGCCTGTTTCTAGATCTTCTCCTGGATCGACAGCAGCGTCAATAGTTGTCACCCCTGAGGACGAACAACCAACGTCACTCAAATATACCATTAAACCCCAAATTTCACCAAGACTCTCCGTCGTGTCTAAAAAGATCCTCACCAATGAAGAGTTGCAAGTGAAGTCCAATGCTGTAAAGAACAATTTCGTTGGAGACGGAGAAGATGCAGATACTGGTACCTTAAAAATCTCCACTCTGCCCACTACAATTTTGGGACCAAGTATTGCGGTGATTAATACTCAAAGTACAGACAGGGCGGCGAGGATAAGGGCACTGCGAATGCAAAATGGTGGAAATATCATGTCATCTCCATCAAGACCTCTAAGTGCGAGTACTACAGATTATAATCTCTTTTCTGCAGCATTTAGCAGTTCGGACCCATTGCGCATCAGAAGCAACACTTCCGAAAATATGAAAGTTGGAACTGTCGGCGATAAAAGAGGAAGAGCATTATCGGCTCACCATTGATGTAGTAATTCATATGTGTTTCCTGTGTATATCTACTTCCTCTTGATATTTTATGTAGTCTCATCACAGTGGATGTATTATATTGTAGATATGGGATAGTGGAATTAGTGGGTTCAATATGTTATGTTAGAAAAAGTTCTCAATAATAATTTTATTCAATATTTTCGATCAACAATAAAATCATCTTGGGCCTAATCTATATTTAGTAAATGAATATCTACTTCTCTTAACACTAGACATGGATTTTTTTACATTGATTGGATACAGTTGACAGACGCCTAACTCTATGTTCAAAAACTATGCTAATGTTGTACAATCTATATGGTATACTAATGACGCACATTTTCCCTATTATGATCGGGCGGGTCTTACAAAGTAGGGTAAAAAGGTGTCTTATTTTCGGTTGTGGAGCTTAATTAAGTCATATTTCCTTGCCCGTAGCTGGCGAAGAATCAACAACAATACAATTATTTTATTATGCAATAATGCAGATTCTTACTGAGTTGTGGGACACATCAAGATGGATTTTTCACATCTTTTCCTTGTTCATATTTTCGTCATGTTTAGCATCAATCCCTCCGAGTTATATCGGAAACCATTCATTCATTTTTATATCGGGTTGGCCTCAAAGCGGGACAAGTTTGGTTCACCAATTTCTAAATGTCCATAATGAAGTATCGAGTATGATAGAAAATTGTGAGCGACGGTTTGGACCAAAACATTGCATTAGCTTCAATCATGAGGGTCAGTGGGTATTATCACCTTATTCCCGAGAGATATATAAGTCAGGGCAAATTTGCAGAATTGACGAAGTTGAATTCGTCAAGGGTCTATCAATTGTTCGCGAAGTAAGGGCTTCATGTCATTGTTAGTAGTTTCATGTTAATGATTGCGTACAAATAGTGGGGGACATTTTGGTCAACTAATAAACCTGTATTGATTGAAAAGTCCCCTCAGTCGTTCTTGAAGATAAATATGTTGCATAAGCTGTTTCAAAACTCCACTGGGGTAAAGTTTCTGATCATCTTAAAGGTAGCCATATGAACACTGTTTCTATTGAAGGCTAATGAAATGAGTAATTTTAAATAGCACCCAGCAACACTCAATGTCGCCACCCCGAAGATATCTGGATGGAGATACTACAGAGATTCTTCACAGCCTTTGAAAGGAGGAATGTCTGATGCGAAGAAGGAAATATCAAAATCTCAAATGGAAGAAAATGCTAAATTCTTCTCCGATTTCATGTCGATTTCCAATAGCAGTATTGAGTAGGTTCAATCCGATTCATAACTAATATGATCTGTTTCAAATTACTCCTCGCATAATAGACAAAATTGCTTTGTTGGGTGGTTACCTGCTCTGAATGAGCTATTTAACTTGTTGAATAACAGTAATTTCACAAAAAGTACTGTTAGAATAGGTAACCCAATGATAAGACATGTTATGAAATTTTTGTTGAAAAATTTTATCAACAGTTCGTCATGAGCAGTTTTCTCGACCGATTCCACTTTGTTTAGGAATCATGAATTTTTTATTCAATGGTGGAATGACAGCAGACTTTGAAAATAAGCAGGTTAGAACGTGATGCATGTTCTGAATGATTTTGATCTAATCGCGAATAAGTTTTGTTCAAACATGTTCGGTCACAAATATGTTGTTGCCAATGATTTCAACAGAGATCGGATCATAGCACCTTTGCTTGATAGAAGACACAAGAGATATTCTTCAACGAGGCAATTGGATGCAACCGAAGGACAAAATAATATTACCGACGACAAGCGGCGCCAGCTTCGATTACGTGGAGCTGAGCGTGGATTTCAATTTTTTCCTGAATTGGTTAGTCAACGTGGTCGTGAACGATTGAGTGAATTTTTGTACAGTTATAACTTTCTCCCCGATTATGCGAAAAAGAAGCTCGATTCCATCGATCAACAAATGACAAAATTTGGCTACAGCATGAAACAATTTGGATTTCACCCCGAACGTTCAATTTTCAGGGATTGGGAAATATAATAATACCTTGCAGTTATCAATAAAATAAAAATACACACAGGCGGAATCGATATTACCAATATACAAGCATTTTAAACAGAAAATAAATTGTATACCATAAATAGAGTAATCCAAAATGCTATCTGTCCTATGCGAATAGTGGAAGACGCGGCACTGCGGAAATACGGACTGTTGTAATAGGGCACTGCACAACCTAAGTTGGCAGCAAGCACTTTGTTCTTCAAAGTAGGATCTGTTTATAAAGCGATTAATGAAATGGTTGTTCTGAAGTCAATATGCGATACCTGGAGTACATTCATCTTGAGTTGGAGGACACTTTATATTGTTGCAAGTTTGAATAAAGAAATCTGGATCATTGGCGCAAACAGATGCAATTTGAACACAGAAGCTTTTGCAGGGTGGTCGTGGTGCAACCTTATGATTTGCAGGGTTGGGGTCCTTCACATCTTCTTGATAAATACAGTAGTTTTTGTACATATCATTATCACTTCCATAGAACAAGCATAAATACTGCATGACCATCTCTGTTCACAAGTTGGTCGAATTATGCGTGTAATATTATTAACAAAGCAATAAGGCCTACCTCGGCATTGAGCGGTATCACGAAAAGTTTTGCCGTTTCCAAAGACCAACTTCTCGATGCGTTTTCCGAAAGACTCGATAACTTTGCAAGTTTCCAAATAATTTAAGTTCTTAGGGTAATAGACTTCTTCAATTTGGTACCCATTTAAAATTGAACAAGTAGTTAAATCGCGACAAATTACGCATGGAACTGATCCATTGTATGCAGGTTTCTCAATTCCCAATCTCCTAATCAATTTGTATTTTGCTTCTCCTGTTTTATTAGGAAATAACATCTCATTGAGTGCAACAAGTTGATTATCAGGATAAAGTTTACGGTGGAATCGAAAAAGCGACGGTACATTCTCCTCTGAGTGATTAGAACCATAATGAGAATGTATAATCGTGTGACTTCGATTACGGTTGGAAGAATTTGTTCTAGTAAAGAAAGGCATCAAACCATTTACAGTATTTTTATTCGATTTTTGCGATTCTATCATTTCATTTTCCTTGATAGCTTCGTCATACTTGTGATTGTGATGTGACTGCTTTTGTTTGTCAAGTTGACCACCGGTTGCAATACTCATCCACAGCACGACCAAAAACAAAAATAAGTATGTATCCATTTCGAATCGAATGGTCTCTTGTCTGGTAACGAGGTAACTTAAACCAAATCGATCAGAGGCACGTCAACAAGTACGATGATATGGTAGTGAGAAATAAATGGGAAATGTTCGTTGTTACTTGTACTACTGAATATTCAACTATAATAATACCAATAGAATAATAGTTCTATATTTTTTTAACGGTGACAAAATAATATATGTATTAAAATAGATTTAAAATAAATTTAGTTGTTTTTGGCGCAACAATTATTAAAATGGGCAAGAATAGAAACGCTCGCGCTATTTAAGACTTTCCGAACCTGCACAGAAGCGCGCAAAAATAGTTGTGCATCTTCGGATGTAAAATGCAAAATTGCACTTCTTTTTTGCACAAAATTGCTCATGTTCGGAAGATGCAACTTTTCGTCTGCTTCTTCTTTTGTCATTAAATTTAGAAGGAAAATTTGTACTTCAGATTTTTCATGAATTTAAATTTTTAAAAAAAGTTGCTTTTGTAGAACCCGGAACCTAGAGAGTGGCAATAATCCATCAGTTGATAGCTTGGAAATTACAAAATGGTACCCTGAACGATTATATAAAGAATCTTTGTTTGCAGGTTTGCAGAATGCAAAGGCACGCAGAGATTGGATGACAAGAACAGTTCCACGCTCCCATTGGCTTTGCAATGATATAGCATTATTTTATATATAATCAAGATTTGCATTATATGTGTGAAAGTTTGTTGGGCTTTGCACAATTATGTCCAAATTTTGCGATTCGAACGAAATAGTAGTTAATTTAAAACTAAATTACAATTCTTCATCGAAATTTCCCCACTCCTCTATTTGTGGGTAATAAGTTATTAAATGAATGAAGATACACTACAGGTGAAATAAAAAAGAGAACAAGTGCCCACAGATCTTGCCATAGATTCCAGAGGAAGACTTAAAAATGAGTGTACTTTAGCAATAATAACTCTTGTTCTATGGATAACTTCTGTCAACGTCCTGTCCATTACCATTCCATCGTCACTCATGCGTTACTCTTGAACCTTCCTAGAGAAGAAGGCTTGGTTATCGGGGCCGACGTTGCTGCATTATCTGGTATTGTTTAATTATAGTGGTGATATGTCATACGAAATATAGTTATTAATTGAAACAAAACATTCAAACGCTATCTAACATTCACAATAATTCAG
>JACCEA010381162.1_pt1 | contig 16422 bp, 23 predicted proteins | sample 7449851 | NCBI WGS metagenome assembly JACCEA01 (sample SAMN15323453, study PRJNA562643) | freshwater metagenome | isolation source: river surface water | place: USA:Blue River Watershed | collected 2017-08-18 | reverse complement strand
GTAAAATTGATTGTAAAATGAATATTTGGCATTATCCCATACTTATTTACATAGTTTTACATACAATAACATACGAACATGTAAGATTATGTCCTATTATGTTTTTTTGTATTATTTATGCCTATTTATCGATGATTTAATACGTAAAATGGATTGTAAAATGAATATTAACATACTTACACATTATTTATATGGTCATTATATTCTTGTTGTCTTAATAATATTCTTTGTTTTTTAATATATTTAAAATGTTGTATAAAATAATATGTTGATATTAAAATTAATCCAATACCAATAGGTGATAATATTTTATATTGTATTTGATTATCAATACTTGGAATTATAATGTTAGATGCTGTTAAAAATATACCTGATATACCTGTAAAAATTGATATATATAAAAATTTTGATTTATGATTGCACATTAAATATACTTTTAATATGTAATTATATTTTAATTATACTTTTTTAGCAGCATTTGGACTTATATTACTTGCTAACATATCTAATACACGACTTAAACCTTCTGGCATACCATCATCACGAGCCGATACTTTAATATCATATTTAGATGATTTATCAGTGCTACGTGTATTTTCAGATTTTGTAGCAACAGAACCACTTATTTTACAACTCCATGGAGACCAACGACTATTAAAACCAGCTGAAAAACTTGTATTCGATTCAACACTACTTTTATCGGTAGATTGTGATTTAACTTCCATACTAAATGCGACATCAACTGATTTAACACTAAGGTTAGGAACATTAACAACCGATAATAATGGGACATCAACCTTCTTTTTTACAACTGCACCAGTTTCATCACGGTCTTCATATTTAAATTCGACTGTGCGAATATCACCATCTTGATTAATACCAACATTTTGAATAAAATTCGCGGTTACAGTTGCGAGAGATACTTGGGCATTAGCAGCACCGATAAGAGGTGCGGAGATTAACTGAGCAATATCTAAACCTTTAAGGTCATCTGTGATAGACATTTTCTATATTTTAATATAAGATTTAAAAATTTGATAATACAACTAAAATAAATATTTTAACAAAAATATATATAATTAATTATGTTTCGTCATTTATTTAAAACTAATAAATTATTTCGTAATTCTACTATATTAATTGGTGGTATAACTACTGATAAATTATTAGATTTAACTAGTGAATATTTTTATAAAAAAAATAAATATTATGATGAAAAACTAGATAATGAATTATTTATGATTTATTGTAAAGATGATATTGATAAATTTAATGATACAAAATTATTTAATATTTATAATCTTATAGAACTACCTATTTATGCATCTTTAGAAGAAATTATATTTAGAGATTGTGGTTTAAGATATTTATTAATGACACGATTAGGTTTAAATGGAACTATATCCAATATATTTCAAAGTATTGGTTTCTCATTCGCACATGAACCTATAAATCCAAATGATATTAAAAATAAATATGATAATATAGATATTAAACTTGCAAATTATTATATAAATTACTATTTATATTTATTTACCGCAGGAATTATATATGGTGGGGCTACTTTATTATCTAAAACGATATGGATTCCAACAACTTTACATACATTACATAATCAATATACAATGTATGAAAATAAAAAAAAATACAATCAATTAATAAAAAAATTATAATCTAATTTTATTTTTTATAATTTTTAAAATTTTTATTAATTCATTATCATTTCTATTTGATAATATTGATTCTTTTGTAAATTTAGAAATTTGTATGCTATTATCTGGATTTGATTTAATAACATTTTTATCATCATCTATTATTATCGTGTTTAACATATTATATATTTGATTATCGTTTTCAAGATATTTAATAGGTTTCATACGATTATATTTACAATATAATTTATTTGTATAAAAATTTGAAAATAAATTTATAACTTTTATTTCTTTTGGAAACAAATTATTTATTATATGTTCTGCATATATTTTTTGAGAACCGGTCCATACTGTTATTGTTCCTAATTTTGATAATTCTAATAAAAAATATTTCAAATATGGTCTTGCATATATTTTAGTTAAATACATTAAATTATCAAATGGATGAAATAATGTAAAATCATAATTCTTTTCTATATCTAATGTTATTTTGTCGGTATCTCCAAATGGAACAGCACATACCAAAGTATTATCTAAATCTAGTATATAATTCATTTAGCCTTTTATAAATATAGGTTATAAAAAATTTGATTACTTTTAAATAAAATAAATATATTATTAACTCATACATTAAAATGTATACAGAAAAAGCTTTCAACCCAGGATTTAATCCTGAATACAGACCTTTCTTAGATGTTAATAACTATATACAAATATGTTATTGTAAATTATGTAGCGGAAATTTATCAACTCCATTATCTCCAGATGATTATAATAAGCCGGGTATTAAATTTATGCCTAATAAAAATGATTCTACTATTAGATGGTATGCAATACATACTAATCTTGAAATTGCTGAAAATATTAATCTCGTATTAAATAAAAATATCGAATTAGAATTTAAAAATTGTTCAAATCATTCGAATAATGATACAGTATATGTTTCATCCTATTGGTTTGATGCATATGATTTATTTAAAAGCAAATATGGAGTTTATGCAAATCATACATTAAGAGATTTTTATCATTTCTTATATCATGGTTAATACAATAACTGTTCGTATTTTATTTTTATTTTATTTGTTATATTAATTAAATGATTAATACTTTATTTGATAAAAATATTATTACGGGTTTAATTGGATATATTTTATTACCTCTTTTAATTATCGCATATGACTATTATGTTTTTAAAAACTTATCAAGAGCTATATTAATGGCTGTATCCTATTTAGCTATTTTATTATGTATTTCTATTTATTATAAACTTAAATTTAATAATAACTCTAAATTAGATACAAATCATATTGATACTGATATAATTAATAAACGCGAATTTGGTTCGGTAGTTATAAATAAACCTGCTAACACCGAACATATTGTTGATAATAATGATAATTCTGTTAATTCAGACCATATACCGGAATTAAAGGATAATGATAAAGATGTATTAATTGAAGAATTTAAAAATAATAATGATAATAATACAGTAATTAATAATGATATAGATACTGAAAATATTACAAATAATGATGATTATCAAGGATAAAATTTTTTATCCATTTATATAATTATTTTTATAAATAATTTATTTTTATTCCAAAAAATTGATTATTTTTAAATTATTAAAAAAATATATTAATTCGTTTATACAATTGTTATAAATATAAATGTCTTCTAGTTTTGAATTTGAAGAAAAATATCCATTGGATGCTTCATTTAATAATCTATCTATTAATAATTCTAATCGTAATTTAAACGATTTAGATAAAGCTATTATTGATTCATTATATAATAAAGCATTTAATGATATACCAGAGTTAGTAATTACTCATAATAATCTATTATTATCAATTACATTATATATAGAAACAATTCCATTTAAGTTCTGGATTAATAACATGATGACTCATTCTATGATTGATTATAAATCACTTTGTAGTGTTGGTTTAAAAAAACATATTGATACATCTAAAACTAAACCAGCACATATTCAAGATATTGATATGGAATATTATGGGTTTGCACCATATATAGAATTATCAAATAATTCGAGTCTTAATCAAAAAACACCTATTGTTAATTGTTTTGATGTAGTTAATTTTGATTATAATGATAAATTTGATGGTATTCTTGGATTAAATTTCTTAATAAAATATGGGGTTAATATTAATTTTGGTGATAAAGTTATATTAAAAATTAACAATTTAGAACTAGTATGTGAAATTATAGATAATTGATTATGTAATTACTATTAACTTTTTTTATCACATAATTATAATGTATAACACTATTAATATTAAATCAATTAAAATTTTTTGTAATGATTCTATTATAGAATTATCACCAAATACGATTAAAGTTTATTTTTTACAAATAGTAATTAATGACTATATATATTTAGCGAAAGTTAATACATGTTTTAATAAGATACATTTAATAATAAATACATTAAATAATATTTATAATATGGTAGATATATCAAATAACACTTCAATTTTTAGACATGAAAAGTATACAACAGATGATGTTTTACTAAATCAAATAAATAAATCTTTTTTTTATAAATTAAATAAATTAGATTCATTTTTTACAGATATTAAATCAGTTATTGATTATAACATTTTTTTAAATAAATTAGGTATTCATACACTAGATTTATCACATGTAGAATATCCTATAATATATGATGATGACATAAAATTAATTGATTATGATAATAATTCAAATGATAATTTTATTGATAATAATATCAATAATAAGACTGTGTATATATTTTACATTCGTTCTTGTAAAAAAACTGTGTTATTAGTTAATTATGATTTATCGATTATAAATTTAATCAAATATGAATTTTATGATTTATTATATATTACAACACTTAATAATGTGGATAATAATTCATTATTTAATTTAGAAAATAATATACATTTAAATACATATGATAATATAGATGATATTAATTTAGATATAAAAAAATGGTATTATACTACATCAATTGATATAAAAACAAGGTTATTAGAATTTATTAAATCTAATTTTTTAATTACAAATATAATATCTGATAGAATACATTCAAATAAACTTATTGATATAATAAATGAAAATTTAAACAATATAAATAAAGATGAATTAAATAAAAATTTATCTGATTATTTATTAGAATTAGATATAAATAAGAAGCGTTATTCTGATGGAATTTATTATTATGGATTAAAATTTAATAAATTAGATTAAAAAAAAATATTATAATTTTTATTTATAAATTTGCAAAATCTACTTCTTCATCACTATTATTAAATTCGATTTCTGCACCTATATTATCAGCTGCATCACTTGGTTTAGCAAAATTATCGGATACATCACCTTTATTAATTAATAATTTAATTTCATCAGCTGCATATACATGAACTATATCGACTTTATCTTCTTGAAAATCTCTAATAGAAACTAATACCATACATGATTGTTTAATACGTGCAAATCTTTTTATTCTACCGGATGTTATTGCTAATCTTTCTGTAGAATTATTATTTTTAAAGTCTTTATAAAGAATTCCTTTATAACGACCTCCACCACACACGGATGTAATTATAAAATAGTCTTGTTCATCGGTTGCTTGTAAATCTTCATATTTTAGAGTTTTTACCATATTAAGATTTTTACGAGCTTTATTTTTCATTTTTTTACCACCTGTAGTATTCTTGACCATTTTTGTTTTATTTTTTAATTAAATCCAAAATGAAATTTATTTAATCAAATTTTTTTATTAATAATAAAATATTATTTTAAATTAAATGGGTAAAAAACATAAGAAAAATAAAAATCATTATCAATCTAATAAATCTATAGAACAAATAGCTGAATCAAATTCATCTAATAATATACAAAATGATAATGATTTAGTTGATTCTATAATAGAAGAATTAAAGGATTATGATAAAAATATTAATAATTCGATTGATGTTCAGATTGAAGAATGTCCTAATGAAAAATGTCCTATTGAAAATATTGATGATTCCATTGAAGAATGTAAAACTGATTCTAATACAATTAAGTCTTCTGATATAACTACTGATGAATGTGTCGAAGAATCAACTGATAAAACTACTAATGAATCTATCGAAGAATCAACTGATAAAACTACTAATGAATCTATCGAAGAATTTAAAAATGAATTAAATACCATTGAATCAACTGATAAAACTACTGATGAATGTGTCGAAGAATGTACAAATGAATTAAATTCAATTGAATCAACTAATAAAATGATTGATGAATCTGTCGAAGAATGTAAAACTGATTCTAAATCAATTGAATCAACTAATAAAATGATTGATGAATCTGTCGAAGAATGTAAAACTGATTCTAAATCAATTGAATCAACTAATAAAATGATTGATAAATCTGTCGAAGAATGTAAAACTGATTCTAAATCAATTGAATCAGTTGATAAAACTACTGATGAATCTGTCGAAGAATGTAAAACTGATTCTAAATCAATTGAATCAGTTGATAAAACTACTGATGAATCTGTCGAAGAATGTAAAAATGAATTAAATTCAAATGAATCAACTGATAAAACTATTAATGAATCTGTAGAAGAATGTAAAAATGAATTAAATTCAATTGAATCAATTGATAAAACTATTGATGAATCTGTCAAAGAATCTAAAATAGATAAGAATAAAGAAGATATATCACACCAAACTACACCACAAAATAAAAAGTCATGGTTTAGACGTTTCTTTGGTTTTTAGATTCAGCACAATCTTGTCCAACACATCTACATTTATTTTTCTTTAATAAATCATATTCTTCATTTGTATATATTAGCTTCTTTTTACATTGTCTTGGTATTATAGCAATATACGTTGATTTTGTTTGAGGTATATTATTATGACTTTCTTTTAGTAAATTATATATATGACTAGGTTTTAATTTGTTTATATGTTTTGAAGTAGCTTTTACAGCACTAAATAGCAGTAAAAATCCAAATAGACCCATTATTTATAATTTATATATTTTAAGTTATAATATATTTATTATCAAATTTAATAATAAAAATATTAATTTAAAAATAATTTACAATACATAATTAGATAATAAAAATATTAATTTATTAATTAAAAAATGGAAAGTTATATGATTTTAGCAATATTTTTTAATATGTTATTTGCATTTTATAATATAAGTAAATCGAATTCAAATACGAATGAATGGATTATATTATTTTTTTCAATATATTTTGCATATATGTTTCCTGGATTTGTATTTATAAATATATATTATTATGGATTTAGATACCTATGGAATTTATTTAAAAGTTTAGAATTAATTTAAAAATTTGATAATATAAAAAAATAAATGAAATAAATTATAAAAAAATATTAAAATGGATTTATTTAATTTAATTTTAATGCTCAATGCTGGAAATAAAGATTCAAGCTATTATCCAATATTCATTATACTAGCGTATTTTATAATGAATACTGTAAATTTACGTAGTTTTAAAATTACTTTTCTAATTAATAGATTACGTGATTTTATATATTATAAAACTGTATTTCATTTCAAAATTAAATTACAATATAACCCTGAAGTTGGTAGATATTATCCAAATTATAGTGAAGAATCAGAAGCTATATTATGGAAATATATTAATTCATCATCGATTCAATCAAATATAAAATATGCATTAGAATTACCTATTAATATGGATATTATTAAAATGTATAAATCAGATGATTATTTTAATCATTATAAACTTGGTATTCAAAATAAAGGAATTCAAATAAATGATGATATTTATATATTCTTTGATATAGATACTACATATACAAGAGACAATAAAAATAATTCAGATACACAAGGTAATGAATTAATACATATTAATATGTTTCTTAAATCTGTTAATCGTAATTCAAAATATATTCAAGACTTTGTTAATAAAGTATATATTGATTTTAATGAATGGAAAGATAATTTATCATATACAACCAAGTCTATATTCTTTTCTGGTATTAATCCAAAAGGAACTACAAGCACTTTTTATAAATATGATTTTAATTCAAATAAAACGTTTGATAATATGTTTTTTGAACATAAATTTAATATTAAAAATCGTATTGATGAATATACTAATAATTATCAACATTATAAAAAACTTGGTATTCCACATACATTAGGATTCCTATTTTACGGTGAGCCTGGTTGTGGTAAGACATCTTGTATAAAGGCTATTGCTAATTATATGGATAGAAATATTATCTCAATTAATTTAGCACATATTTTTGATATAAATGACCTAAGAAGATTATTTTTGGATAAAAGAACGATTCGTATGAATGATGATAGTTATGATATTGGTTATACTATTGATAATTATAAAAGATTATATGTATTTGAAGAAATTGATTGTAATAGTGAAGATAATATATTATTAGACCGTAATTTAAAAACTGAATCAAATAATATAACTGATAAAAATAAAAATGATTTATCAAATATATTAATGGAATTAAATGATAATGTATCTAATAAATCTAGCCGTGCATCTGATAATAAAGTTTCACGTAAAAGAAATATTAAATTAGGTGAAATTTTAGAATTACTTGATGGTATTTCAGAAACTGATGACCGTGTTATTATATTTACAACAAATTATCCTGAAAAATTAGACAAGGCATTAATTCGCCCTGGTCGTATAGATATGATGATTGAATTTAAGAAATTACGTAGAGTAGATATTCGTGATAATTTTAAACAGTGGTTTGGTTATGATATACCTAAAGATAAATTATCAAAAATTAAAGAAAATAGCATAACACAGGCTGAATTTGGTAAATTATGTTTTGAAAATAAATTAAATCCAAATAAAATAATTGATATATTGATTAGTTAAGCTACTCATACTTTTTATTTTATAAAAATTTGATAGTATTAATATAGAATAATAAAAAACAATATAAATATGCTATTATTTAATAGACGAGTATTACCAGTTGCTACTAAACTTTATCCAACCTTATATAAGAATATTTATAATATTCCAAAACAAGGTTTAAAAGTTATTGTAAATAAAGAACCTAATGGGACTAGTCAAGTAATAGTAGATGATGGTGATGACTGTGATATTTCAAAATCTTATTCTACATCTAAATCTATACCGAAACCAATTGAAAAAAAGGTTGATGAAATAGAAAATAAAAAAGATGAGACTGTTAAACAATTTATAAATAAATGGAATAAGTTAGAAAATATTAAAAAACCTAAATTCAATGAAAAAATATATACTAAAAAAGTGAATTATAACTATAATGTAGATTATACATATAAATTAAAATATATTATATTTGGTATTATATCCGGTTGTTTAGTATTATACTTTGAATACCCTACTTATTCTAAATTAGATTGGGTAGATTTTGCAGCGGTGTCTGTATTTGGTGGATTATTTTATCCAATTACAATTACATATGCAATACTTTACTTTGGATTTGGCGGTTATTTATATTTAAAAAATCAATTACCAGACTATTCAAAGGATAAATTACAAAAATTGTATGAGACGATTGATAAATACTATAAAGAAAGTAAAGAAAAAATTAAATCATTTATTGATAAATTTGATAAATAAATTAATAAATAATTTTTATTTTAAACAAAATGAATAATCTAGCTGAAGAATGTTGTATTTATGGTAATCTAAATCAATTGATAAATATCCATAATAATAATGGATATATAGATGAATGGAGTTTATTAAGATGTTCAGCATGGGGTCATCTAGATTGTTATAAATATTTGATATCACAAGGCTATCAATCAGATAGATTTACTAGAGACATTATGTGGAATTTTTCATTTACATATTATTCTACAAAACAAGATGATAAAAATATTAATGATAGAATACCATTAATATGTTTAGATGATAAAGACTGGTGGTTAAATCATTTAATTAGTTTTGATTGTGAAATAATTCCTATTAAATTAATAAGATGGATAAAAAAGTGTATAATTAATAATGAAATAGAAGATACACCATTAATAAAAAATATAAATAAATGGTTAAATACTATACCAAAATATATAATGGAGATAGTAGATAAATAAAACTTATTTATTTTTTAGATTTAAGTAATTTTATATTAGTTAGTAAATTTTCAGAAATTAAAGATTTAATTAATTTAACGTCTGTTTCTAATGAATATATTAGGTAATTTGCATTATTCAATTCTTTTTTTAATTGTTCAATTTCTTTATATGCAGTATTTATTTCATCTTCAGCAATTTCTTTTGTATTTTTATTTGTTTCTTCGATTTCATCGATATGACTATATAATTCATCTATTTCACTATGTGCTAAATCTATTTTATCTTTTAAATACTTATTCTCGTCTATTAATTTTATTATATAGCTTTTTGCGTCATTTATATTTTTGATTGTTATACTATCCATTATATAATTAATATGTTATCAATAATTTTATATTAAAATAATAATATTTTATTAATAATTAAGCATATTTTTAAAAGTTAATTTTAATGATTAAACTATTAAAATAATATGTTTGTTTTGATGGTAATTTAGATTATATAAATAACTTATACAAATAAATTAACTATTTGTTATTAAATTGAATGTCTTTTAGGTAAAATGCAGGTCATAAGATTCAGTTAATTTTATATTTTTATAGTATTATTTTTATACATAATATATTTTATATTGAAATATATAATATATAATACATAAAAACATGCATATAATTAAGTATTTAAATATGTTATATATACTATAATAATGCGGATTATTAATAATAAATTTTAATGCTTAACTTGTAAAAATTTAATTAATAATTTCTTAATAATTTAGATTACATAAATAACTTATACAAATAAATTAACTATTTGTTATTAAATTGAATGTCTTTTAGGTAAAATGCAGATCATAAGATTCAGTTAATTTTGTATTTTTATAGTATTAATTTAATAAATAAAAATAATATTGAAACAAAAAAATATATATTAATAAATATAGAAACATGTTATATATTATATGCAGTAATAAAGCTAATTATTAATAGTTAATTTAAATGGTTAAACTATTAAAATAATATATTTGTTTTGATGATAATTTAGATTACATAAATAACTTATAAAATAAAATTAACTATTTGTTATTAAATTGAATGTCTTTTAGGTAAAATGCAGATCATAAGATTCAGTTAATTAAGTCGTTTTATAATTTATATTTTTAATAAATAAAAATAGTATTGATACAAAATATATAAATTAACAATTATATCAATCTGTTATTTATAATATTAATAAAGTTATAATATATACAATAATAAAGCTGATTATTAATAGTTAATTTAAATGGTAAAACTATTAAAATAATATGGTTGTTTTGATGGTAATTTAGATTATATAACTAACTTATAAAATAAAATTAACTATTTGTTATTAAATTGAATGTCATTTAGGAAAAATGCAGATTATAAGATTCAGTTAATTTTATATTTATGTGATATATTATTTCGTATAAATAATAAAATTTTGATAATTTTATAAAAATTAACTATTAAGTAAAAATAAATTCTGAGTTATTTTAACTATTTGTTATTATTTAAAATTAACTTATATTATATAAATAAAATATGTCAATAATTTGTGAAAGATGCCATCACGAGACAACTGATTTATCAAATATGTATAGACATTTAAAACGAAAAAATCCATGTAAGCCGTTATTTTCGGATATACTTCCATTGGATATAATAAATAAATTAAAAAAAACTGATAGAGCAGTTATAGATTATAAAGGAGACAAAGTATATAAATGTAAGTATTGTGAAAAAATATATTCAAACCGTTCAAGTAGATGCACACATCAACATAACTGTCCAGCAAAACCGTTTTTTAATAAAATGCAAGAGCTTATAAAAGAAAATAAAGAATTATCTAATATTAAATTACAGCCCCAGGTATTAAATCAAATAAATAATGGAACAATAGTAAATATGACAAATCCAACAATAAATAATAATAATAATACTTTTTATATAACAAATATCGATGAATTCAATGCTAAAATATTATCAGATAATAGCAATCATTTATTAAATATTGGTACGTATATGGTCGATAATTTTTTAGATGATAAATGTAGGTATTTTATAGATTGTGTTCAAGAATGTAAGAAAGAAGCATTAAGCAATTATAATTTTACAATTGTGACTCATATATGTAAAGTATTATTAGAATCCAATAATCCATTAACTAAAAATATGTTTATGGATAAATCAGATGATAATCATGCTTATATAAATTTAAAGGGGCGTTTTTATTGGATTAGTTTAAATGATTTAGTTGAATTATTTTGTGTTCATATACCGGAAGTAATTAAAAAATTAGTAAAATATAAGGATACATTAGATGAGATGGATAAAGATGATAAAGATTTTGTAAAATTTGAATTAGAAAGATTTTTATCTCTAACATTAGATGAACGTAAAAATGAAATTATTGATTTATTAACAAAACATTTAATTGAAAATAAAAAACTAATTGAAGATTTTATGCAAAAAGCTATACCAATCGATGAATTAAAAGAATTAAAACCAGATGATAAATTTATATTTAATATTCGAGATGAAAAAATGGCTAGATTAGAGTTTCAAAAATTGGGTATTCGTTCAAAAGAATTAAAAATAAAAAGAATAAAACAAATAAAAAATTATGACCCAATAAGTGATGATGATTCAAATTATTCAAGTTCAAATGAACAAGATGAATATTATTAATAATTTAAAGTAAATTATTTTATTTTTAAATAAAATTTTGATAATAAAAATAAATTAAATATTTATTATTAAAAATATGGATTATAATAAAATTAGTATAAGTGATGAATTAAGAAGTGGTATATATATACTACAAGAAAATATACACATTAATACATTAATATTTAAAATTGGTAAAACTGATAGAGGATTATTTAAAAGATTTAGTGAATATGATAAAGGTTCTATTGTATATTATTATATTCCAATAAATTACTCTGGATTAAATGAAACTCAAGTATTAAATAAACTACGCAAAGAAACAAATATAAAAAATAGAACTGATATAGGAAAAGAATATTTTGAAGGAGAATATAAATTAATAGAAGAAATAATTAATAAAACTTGTTTAGATAAAAAAAAAGATAATGATTATAATATTAATGAATTTATTAATTATTGTAATTTAAATCATAAAATAATAAGTCCATTAAATTATAAAAAGCCTAAAAAAGAAATTATAATAAATAATTCAATATATGAATGTAAAAGATGTAAATACTCAACTGAAATTTTAGGAAATATATATCAACATTTACAAAGAAAAAGACCATGCCAATCATTATTTTCAGAAACTCCTATAAGTGTATTATTACAAGAATTTAAACAATATGATAAATCAGATGAAGATATTAATGGTGTAAAAGTATTTAAATGTAAATTTTGTGAAAAACCGTTTTATTCACGGTCATCTAAATGTAATCATCAACATATATGCAGTGGAAAACAATACTATGAAAAAATTCAATTATTAACATTGCGTAATAAAGAATTAGAAGAAAAAGATATTAAAAGAGAATTAGAATTCAATAAATTAAAAGATGATTTAATAAAGATAAAAGAAATATTAGTTAATTATAATTAAATATAAATAAAAATTTTGATAATAAAAGGATTATAAATCTTTTTTTATTATTAAAAAATGGATTATATAAATATAAGTAATTGTATTGAGCTTAGAAGTGGTATTTATATATTACAGAGAAATGACCATATTGGAACCCAAATATTTAAAATAGGACGAACAGGTAAAGGTATTTATACAAGATTAAAAAGTGGTTATCAGAGAGGAACTGTTATTTATTATTATTGTCCTATTAAAGATACGGTAGATATGGAAACAAAAATTCTAAATACTTTAAGAAATGAATCTAATATAATTAATAGAAAAGATATTGGTTTAGAATATTTTGAATCAGATTACAATAATATATTTAATATTGTAAACAATTCAATTCAGGAATTAAAAATAGAACATATATATAATATAAATGAATTAATACAATTTTGTAATCAAAAAAATACTATTAAAAATATACAAACAAATAATATAATTAAAATAAAATCAAAAAAAATAGTAAATGAATTATTTAAATGTGAAAGATGTGGCCATGAAACAAATCAAAAAGCTAGTTTAATAAAACATCTAAATAAGATTAATGCATGTGAACCTAAGTTATCAACAATAACTACAAAAGAATTATTGTTAAAATTTAAACCAATCCCTACTGTAAATATTGAATTATTCGAAAATAAAACTGATTCAAAATTAAATTGTAAGTATTGTAATAAATTTTATAATTATGAATATTCAAAAACAAGGCATGAAATTTACTGTGATAAAAAGAATTATATTGAAGAAACAAATCAATATAAAGAAATAATTAAAAATTTACAATTAGAATTAAAAAAATATAAAGAAGAAAATGATATATTAAAAGATAAATTAAATAAATTACAAATGATAATAAACGAATAAATTAAAAAATAAATATATTAATAATGATAAAATATTTATTTTTTTTGGTAATAATAATCGTAATATTTATTCAATTTTTTTATAGAAAACCTACAATTATAAAATATAATGAATCAGATAATATATTAAGAGGACCATGTTTTGGTCGTGTAATGGTATCTCGTTATAATAGAAATGATAATACATATTTAATATCAATATTTTTATCAGTATCCGATATTCATTGGCAATTAAATCCAATTAATGCAATAGTTGATTCAGTTAGTTATGATAATACAGGTAAATTTGAATTAGCATATGATTTTAATAAATCGCGAGATAATGAGAAGAATATAACTATATATAAAACAAAATATGGTATTATAAAGATGTATCAAATTGCTGGTTTAGTAGCGAGACGTATAGAAACATATATAAAACCAGGTGAATCAGTAACTAAAGGAGAAATAATGGGTTTAATTAAATTAGGATCACGAGTAGATTTAATAATAGAGAATGGTTCAAATTTTAAATGTAATGTTAAACCAAATGATAAGATAAAAGGAAGCGAAACTATAATAGGCATATTTAAATAAAAAAATTAATTATCTATTGACACTCGCGATTAGATAGTTAATTAATAGGCAAAATATTTAAAATTTCATTTCGGACTAAAACATCAGTATCTTTAAGGAATGAAACACCTCTAGATACACGAAATTTCGATTTATCAAGGTCAGTTAATAGTTTATACATATCATCGACAGTAGGTGAATTTGATTGAAAAGACAATTCTCTAGAGGAAAAACTAGCACGACGATTAGCAGGGAATATTCTTACAGTTATATAGAACATGTGTTTTATATAGTATATAATGAGATAATTTTATATAAAAAATATAGATAGAAGTATGCGATGGACTTATACAGACTTACATTGTAACGATAATACTTTATATCGAATATAATGTAAAATAGTATATAATTTCGCGAATCAAATATATAATATATAGTATAGAGATGAATATAATCGAGTTTTTTATAGGATTATCAAATACTATAAAATTGTATCATTGGAAGACAGGTAGTTATGCGAGACATAAGGCGAGTGATGAATTATTTGAATTTATAATAGAGTCATCCGATAAATTTGTAGAGGTTTATTTAGGAAAATATGGAAGAAGTATAATAAAGAGTATAGATTGTAAGATAGAAGTGTTAAGTGATGATGAAATAGTAAAATATTTAGAGAAGGGTATAATATATTTAAATGATATGGTAAAGAGCAAGCAAATAAAGGCATCCGATAGTGATTTATTAAATATAAGAGATGAGATAGTAGCGAAGATAAATCAAACATTATATCTATTTACATTAAAATAAATAAAAAAATATAGAAATATGTAAAAAGTTTTAAAATGGTTTTAAAAAATATGTAAAAAGTTTTAAAAAAGTTATAAGAATATGTAAAAAGTTTTTAGAAAATTTTATAATATAAGAATATATACAATATAATTTTTAATAATGATGAATAATAATGATTTAAATAATGAAGTTAAAAAAACCCATAATATAAAAGAATATAGAAAATTATGGTATGCAGCAAATAAAGAAAAAAGAATGGAATATAATCAAACTAAAATGAACTGTGATATATGCAATTGTATATTTGCTAAAGGTTCGTATTATGTACATATTAAATCTAGAAAGCATTTAGAAAATCAAGAAAAAAATAATAATAAAATTATAAAAGATGAATCAAGTGAAGAAAATATAGAAGAAAAAATAAATAATAGAATATCGGATAATGAAAGATTAGAAGAATATAAAATTAAAGCTATAGAATATGAAAAAATAATTCAAAGTATGTTAAAAATTCAACAATTAAGTAAAAATAAATAAATTAAATATAGAAATATGTCAAAATTATCTTTTATTATTTTATAAAAAGAATAATAGAAAATAATGCGTAAAAAAACTAGAAAAGTATAGAGTCATAAAAAAGTCTAAAAAAAATCATAATAGAAAGGAAGGTGAAAGGAAACCTGGGTTTCCTATAAAAAGAGAGTGTAGGTGTAGGTGGAAGTGGTGGGAACACCGGGAACACCAAGGTTTTCCCCAACCCATTCCTTTTTTGAGACCTAAGGGTGGCTACCTGATGCGACGCAACAGGTTCGGGCATT
>JACCEA010357582.1_pt1 | contig 16427 bp, 15 predicted proteins | sample 7449851 | NCBI WGS metagenome assembly JACCEA01 (sample SAMN15323453, study PRJNA562643) | freshwater metagenome | isolation source: river surface water | place: USA:Blue River Watershed | collected 2017-08-18 | reverse complement strand
GTCTGTGGTTCGCGTGCCGAGAATTTTTTCAACATAGAAGCTATGTAAACCGACTAAAAACTATCACAAATCCAAACACCAGCGAGAATTACAGCTTATTACTACGTTCGCGATATAACACTACCCGCCCCAACAGGTTTGGGGCTTAAGCATTAGGCGGCACTAACAGTGAAACTTGTGTTGCAGAACGCTAGCGTAAAAAAATCCGCTGAGGTAGGCAGCGGATTTTTTCAGGGCGAATAACGGGCTTGATTAATTCGAACGTAGCGAGTTATACCAATGCACTTCGCGGGAATATTTTTCCACTTGATCAGCCACATCCAACACTAACGCAAATAGCGCCATGCGCACTAACACACCGTTATCGGTTTGACGGAAGATTGCGAGATTGGGGTTGGTGTTGAGGTCGTTGTCCAATTCATTGGCATCGGCGCGGGAATCGCGCGGGAGTGGATGCATAATGACGGTGTTGGGTTCGCAATATTGGGTGTAGATCGATTGATTCAAACGGAAGCGGCCGCGGTATTGATCTGCTTCTTCCTTACTCGCAAAACGCTCTTCTTGAATGCGCGTAGAGTAAGCAATATCGATATTGGCAATACTCGCCGGCAAATCGTCAGTGATTGTTACCTTGTGACCAACCTTGCGCAGCTCTTCAACAATGTATTCCGGCATTGCCAATTCTTTGGGCGATACCAAGGTGACACTGACGTTGCTAAATATGCACAACAATTTGCACAATGAGTGTACGGTACGGCCGTGCTTTAAATCACCAATCATGGCAATACGTAAGCCATCCAGGTCGCGCCCCTTGGAGCGCAACTCTTTGCGAATGGTGTAAAGATCCAACAAGGCTTGTGTTGGGTGCTCATTGGGGCCATCACCGCCGTTGATAACGGGTACACGGCTACCTTCGGCAAATTCCGCCACCGAACCTGCATGCGGGTGGCGCATACAAATTACATCGCTATAACCGGACAGCACACGCGCAGTATCAAATAATGATTCGCCTTTGGTGAGTGAAGAGCTTTCAAAACCCGTGGTTTCACGCACATTGCCACCCAGCAAATTAAATGCAGCCCCAAAACTTACGCGGGTCCGCGTGCTGGGCTCAAAAAACATGTTACCGAGAATTGCACCCTCCAGCACACGCGTGACTTTGCGACGCAAGGCATAGGGTTCCATAGTGTCGGCCACATCGAAAATACGCTGAATGTCGGCACGTTCAAATTGGGTAATGGAGAGAATATGGGCACCGGTGAAGTTCACAGGAGAATCCTTAGCGGAGGCCGCTGGTTGGGGTAGCAGGAAATCGGGCGCCATTTTAGCGGCAGATGGGGTTCATACCAACGGCATTGATGAAAATAATCCGATTTAAATTCCAAGCGGCGAGAACCCCTTGAAACAAATTATCAATGCACAGGGAGCAAGGATACCAAGGCAGTGTCTGCACGACGCTCTTTGGTAGGTAAGGATGGCATCAACCGCTGCAACGCCTGTTCAGCCGTAGCGCGATAGGTGGTCAACTTGCCCCCCATCACCGACAGCACGCGCGGATGGGCTTCATCGTCTACTGCAAACATAACCTCCCGTGGGCGAGAAAAAGCCTGCTTCTCACTTTTAGGCAACACACGCAAACCGGCAAAGGTCTCAACCTGCCCTTCTGGTATTGCCAAATCGGAAAAGTAATGGCGCAAAGTAGCCAGGAGATATTCCCGCTCTTCATTGGAGCAAACCGCTTTCTCTGGCAGACCTTGATAAACCTTTTCCGTGGTTCCGACTAGCAGCTGCCCCTCCCAGGGTAATACGAATACGGCGCGCTTATCGCTCGGCGCCTCCAGATAAAAATATTGATCCAACAGCGGAGGCAATAACAAATGGCTACCTTGCACGAGTTCAATTCCCGGTGTCGGTAGCGACGGCGAAACCTTAGCGAGTACATCCTGAACCCAAGGACCAGCGCAGTTCACCAGCACCCGACAACTAACCGACTCATGTTTGTTGCCTGTTTCTATCTCTACCTTGCAACACTGCCCATTGCGCTCAGCGGAAATAAATTGGGCCGGCATCATCAAATCGGCTCCGAGCAACACTGCGGACTGCAATACCGAGCGCGTCAGGGCCGCATCATCGGTTTGAGCCTCGTAGTAGCGAAATACGGCTTTGAGATTATCCTGTCGCAACCCGGCCAAATCCGACCACTGTGCTTTGGGTAACTGCCTGAAGAGGGAATCTTTGGTAAGCCCGGCCAGGAATGCATAAAGGCTTAAGCCGGCACGAATCGTTAACGGGGACCGCGTTGAATCCTCATAAACAGGAATGTGAAGCGGCTTTAGCTTCACCAACTCCGGAGCCAAGCGCAGCAACAACGCTCGCTCATGCAAACTTTCATGCACCAGACCAAATTGGGCCGACTCAAGATAACGCAGACCACCGTGGATCAGCTTGGAGGATTTACTCGATGTACCCGCAGCAGGTGCGGTTTTTTCCACGACGAGCACAGAATAACCCGCCGCCGCCGCCGCTTGAGCAACGCCAGCCCCCTGAATACCCGCCCCAATCACGACCAGGTCGTATTTCATTCTTGTTATTCCGGCAATTTAGTCTGCAAAGATCTGAAAGACTTGGTGAGTATAGTTCAGCAATGTAAAAATGTTCGACAAAGCTGTCGCCTTTCTTTGCATTATCTTTTATTAAAAAATCGGTGCTTATCGCCAGACAAATTTGACCTACTCCAGCAACAAAGCGGGAAATTGGAACAGTGGATAGATACTGACGAGAAATGAACGGGGGAAAGCAAACAAGGGAAGCGGGAGGTGTTTAATCGTTAGAAAACACCTCCTTGTGACGGTAGGGCTCAATATTCCATTTGCAACTCTTTGTGCATTACGGGAGCCTCTTTTACTTGACGTCCCTCCACCACTGCCTGGGCATAGTGCTCTGCCACAGCAATAGCGGCACAATTGATGATATCCAGATTACCGGCATATTTAGGTAAGTAATCGCCCAAACCTTCAACACTCAGATCTATGCGTATACCGCCATCAATAACCATTGGACTGGACTCCAAACGATAACCAGGAACATAGCGCTGAATGCGCAACAGCATTTCATTGAGCGGCCCTTGCAACGCATCCAGATCTGCAGCATCACACCAGGCGGTTACACTGGTAAACATCCGGGTTTCTAAATTCACTTCATCCACATGCAAGGCCACTTCAAAATCAGCAACCCCGGTGTATTTACGTAATCCGGATTTAGTGTTGTGGTAATACTCTTCGATATTAGCCAAAGTGCCTGGCCCGATAGAATTGGCCGAGACAATCGAAGAGACGGAAATTTTTTTCACATCGGGAATACAGCGCGCCAACACCTGTGCAACTGGAATCGAAGACTGACCACCGCACGAAATCATACTGATATTGCGATGATCCAGTGCTTCTTGCATTCCCAAGGCAGGAACACAGCACTCGCCAATTTGCGAGGGTGTCATATCAATAGCGAGAATCCCAAGCTCTTCAAATAATTTTGCGTGTTCTTTATGAAATGCTGCTGAAGTCGCATCAAATACGATATCGCATTGATTGCCCGATTCCAAAAAAGCATTGATACCTTTATCAGACACTTTTACACCCAACTTTGCCGCATAAATCATCCCTGCAGAATCAAGATTGCGACCAGCAAACAATACGCATTCCAAATAATTTGACCGCTGAACCTTTGCCAGAAGATCAGCACCAATTTTTCCGGTACCAATAATGCCCACACGTACTTTTTGATTTTGTTGTTTTGAATTGAACAGCGCCGAACTAAAAAATGTATCGCGTAACAGGGACTTAATGAACTGCATAATTTAATCCTTAAAAATTATCTCATTAACCGATTTCTGCGTCGGTGGGGAAAAATGCACCCCAAAGATTCCACAGTCATTTTGAGCTGAAAATAACCGAAATTAATTTTCGCGAACCAGATCTCATAATCGAAAATTTAAATTACAGGCATTTTTTTTATTGCTAGAACTTAGAATCCAGGTTTTTTTGTAAAGAGTCACAAGAACAATATGATTAATTATTGATGCGTCAAAGCGAATAAATATCAACCAATTGCCGAACGCTCGACGACTAAATAAAAAAATAATTTAAACGACAAATTTTTTAATGCCACCTTCGCACAGCTATTAAAAATATTCACGAGTCGCCATAATCGCGCGCCGCTGAATTGCAATAACAGCGAACTCTGTAATACCCAGGAGCACCTACAACCAACAATGTTAAAACAACAGGAATTGTGTTAGCTAACATTGCCATCTTTTTTGTTTATCAATGATGAGATACAAACACTACTTTGATCTGAGGTTTCATCGAAGTAAAAGGTAATTATTTAACAACTGACATCCAAAGGAGCATCCAGTGGTTAAACAACCCAAGCATTACTTTGAGGCGATTTTGGGAATTAATGCGCCATGGTCAGTACAGGACGTTGCGATCGACGAGAAGAACCGAGTTATTCAAATTGAATTGTCTTACCAGGTTGAAAAATCGCGCTTTTCCTTTTTCTCGAAAAACCCGGATACCAACAACAACCGTATTTCTGACGCAGGTTTTGCCAAACGCTGGATGCACACCAGTCTTGGCAACTATGCCTGCCATATCATCTCCAGCTTTTATGATCAAAGTATGAGCGGCTCGGGTATCAGCAAGGACTCTTTGTTACAACCTGGTTTTCTCGGCGATGCCAATCGCAATTACACCCATGAACTGCGCCAACAGGTTGCACTCTTCCATATTCGCGGCCTAAGCCCGGATGCCATCGCCAATACTTTGCGCATTGAACAGGTACTGGTGGAAGAAATTATTGGTGATATTGAAAAAACCCCTGAGTCCTATCGCATGGCAACTTGCTTGCCGATGGAATCCGATCCAATTTGGGAAAGCATGATCTATGACAAGTTTCACCTGCGTACTCAGCTATTTTCGCTGAAGCTCCTGCTATCCAAACTGAAACTCACCATGATTGACCCCAAGGTAGAAACCAAACTATCGGACTCAGTCAATGAATTGCGCAAATTTTTTATCTCCCACGCCAATTCGCTCGATGCAGAATTTAGTCAAATTTGCGCGCTTTCTACTAAGAAGCAATCCGTGGAAGAGCGCCGTAGCACAGTTACCAAACTGGTTTTACCGTCGCTTAAAAATAGTATCTGGCTTAAGTTAATCAGCGCAAAAATTGATCTCGGCTCTAACAATATGCCGCTCAACTTATTTTTGGTTCGCTCGCGCCACGCCTTTCAAAACACAAACGACAACAACGTACGAGTGGAAGTATTGAATCAACTGCGCGAATTTTTCCGCAAAAATGCCCGCAACCTGAAACAAGAATTAATCCAAATCAACCAGATCATGAATGCACCTGAGGAACATCAGGTAAGCCTTCCCGATGAGCGCAGCGATGTATGGAAGCGTATTCTGAAGGACGACACCTTCATCCCGAGTGCACATATCGCTTATAAGTTGTTGCTATCCAATTTGCGCTCTCAAATCCTGATGAATCCGGACCCTGTTGTCGAATTAAATGCGGTAAGACGCGTACGGGATTTCATGAAGCACAATCAACGTTTTATGCAACAAGAGTTGCGCATGGTTATTAACAACGGTTATTCAAACTAATTGCCAGGAGAGCTTGTATGGCACAAGAAACTGATATTCGTATTCGCAGCGCATTGGTCACACGCGACCAGGTTGTTGAGAAAATCAATCGCGGTGAATACCTCGTCATTGCCGCCGACGAAAGCGTTTTGAATGACCTACCTTCAGGTAACTGGATTGCCGGAACTATTCCGTACTTTATGACCAGTGAAGGAGGAAAAGCAGACAGGGAACACGTGTTTGTTAATACGATTGAAGGGATTCAACCCAGCAACGCGCCACGTATCACCTTATACGATATTAATTCTATTTCACGAATTGCCCAGGAAGCTCCCGAACACGGCTTCACGATTTTAATTCTGCCGGCCATGTCAGAAGTGCATTCTTCCTATGCGCAAAATGCACCAGATTTCCCCAACATGTATTTTTCACCAATCGTTGGCTGGATTTCAGGTGTGCATCTGGATGATATCGGCAGTCGTGCCGCAAAAGTGGGCTTTGGACCTGCGCGCGGCATGTTGTTTGATCAGCAGGCCGTTGCCATGCATGTGCCGCTCCCCTCACATCAATTGGCCAATATCAATATCGTGAATTTGTTTAATCAAGGGCATGGTCCGGAAATTAAATTTAAATCTACCGGCTTTTCAGTAAGCGACTGCACTATTAATGGTGAAGCGGCCAATTTGGCTGATTACATAAAATACGCCAAGATTGATACCCGCTTGCCATTAGTAGCCAATTATTCCGGGGTAATGATTAACGTCAGTATCCAGCAAGTAGATGAAGCCAATCAGAAAGTGGATTTGTACGCACCGGTATTTAGCGATATCAGCTACAGATTTGCCCAGCCAGTAGAAAACTATATTGAAAGCTTCAACAAAGAATTATCCGCTTCAGCGAGCGAAAATATTTCCTTCTCGTGTAACTGCATTCTGAATTATTTGTATTCAGAGTTGGAAGGTAAAAAGACCCGCGAGCTAACCGGCCCGATTACGTTTGGTGAAGTCGCCTATCAATTACTAAACCAGACTCTGGTTTATCTCAGCTTGACCGGTGGCTCTCGCTAATCACCAGTACTCGCTATCAATATTGCGTTGATAGCGAGTAATTCCTATACTCCATAAGTCCAATTCCCCAGCGAGTATTTATGGAACTGCTACGTGCTCTTATCTCACTCCTGCTTTTTGGGTGCGGCTTGTATTTTCTTTTTGATGGGTTTAATCCCACGTTCGACTGGAAAGCGCTGGTATTTGCTATAACTGCCTTTTTACTTGCGTATTTTTTCTGGCCAAGCAAAAAACGCGGTCAACGCGACGACGACAACCCTTGGCTCGATGCACTTGAACTTGTGATTGAATTACCGGTAGAGCTTTTTCTTTGGGTTATTCGCCTGTTTACACGCCTTTTTAAGGATGGTGATGCAGGGGTAGATCTCTAGCACTATCCACGCCCTGCCCCATACGCCTGAATGTATTGCTGCAAGGCTTTTTCATTGCGTTTGATAAATTCGATATCACTGGGCGGTACAGCCAATACTGCCGGGTCCGCTTTTTCTTTGAGTTGTTTCGCCTGCTCTTCAGTCACTTTTCCGAGATCGCCAAATAAAAAATAAGCTGCAATTGCATTGCCTAATCTGGTGCTCAAGCGCATATATTCGCCAACTGATTTCCAACCATGCTTTTGTAAAACCTGATCAACAGAGGTTTGTAAATGTTTTGCTTGCAAGAGCGCGGCAATTTTTTTGTCTTGTTCTGATGGGGCCAAGGCATCGAAGGCTTTTATCTCTGCATCGGTTGTATTCATTCCATCAACCACTTGCATAATGGGCGCCATATCGCGATTGGATTGCATCCAGCGCTGCACCGATTGCGCATTTAAATGGGTATTACTGGGTAGCAATTGCGCGGCAGCAGGATTGCACAATAATAAACTGAACCAAATAACAAAAATTCTAAACATAAACCCGCATCCACCTGTGTAAATACGCAACAAAAAAACAAATACAGATCAAGAAATACGTAAGGAAATAGCCGTTGTTAACGACCATACCCAAAAAAAGAAAAACACCAGAAAGGGAGTCAATATCCCCAAGGACATACCCGCCACACCTTTGCCTTCATAAAAAGGATAAAACACAAACAGTTGAATCAACGTAGGAACCAAGGCGATCACAAAGCTGCGAGCAAACAAACTACTGGCAAAAATCGGCAATAAAAATAGGAACCCCCACAATCCGCCCCACACTATGCGGGGATACATCCAATGGGGCGATACCGATCCGGGCAAATTGACATTTAGCGATTGGGTTATGCCATAGCGCCAAAACAACCACATCACTACACACATTATCAGGCCACCCAGGCAACCGGCACCAAATACTGTTAACGCATTCTTCATAGTAAACTCTTCCTGGCACACGCTTCTTGATCAAAAGGAGAACAAAAACTGATCGAAATCTACTGCCAATAACTGGCAATTAACCACCGATAATGGGCGACAGTGTAGCACTGCAAATTAACACTTGGTTACACGATACCGGCGGTGTGAGCTGCTACAATATTGGCCTGAATTTTATACAGCGAAGTATGCCATGTTCCGTTTTTTTGAAAGCCTGATTAAGCCCTTCCCTCCTCAGGAACCCACCAGCCCGCCCAAAACGCTCTACGCCTTCTGCCGCCACTACAGCCGTGGTGCAGAGGCCTATCTGGTGGGAATGGCGATATTTACCGGTTTGATTGCCATCTTGGAGGTATCGCTATTTGGTTTTTTGGGCGATCTGGTTGACTCGCTCAACAAGCATTCACCGGAAAGCTTTTGGACCGAATCCCGTCAGGAACTAATCTGGATGGGTTTCATTTTATTAGTTGGATTGCCTGTTTCGGTACTGATGCATTCACTATTAATGCACCAAACCCTGCTAGGCAACTTTCCCATGCGTATTCGCTGGCAGGCCCACCGTTACCTGCTGGGTCAGAGCTATCAGTTTTATCAAAACGAATTTGCCGGTCGCATTGCCACCAAGGTAATGCAGACTGCACTCGCCGTGCGCGAGACCATTATGAAGCTACTCGATGTACTGCTGTACGTCATTGTCTATTTCAGCAGTATTTTGGTGTTGGCGGTTTCGCTGGATTGGCGACTCGCGATTCCCCTGGTGATTTGGTTTATCGCCTACTGCGGTCTGCTTTATATTTTTCTGCCGCGCCTGTCCAAAATTTCAACCCGTCAAGCTCATGCTCGTTCGGATATGACTGGCCGACTCGTAGATACTTACACTAACATCTCCACCGTGAAATTGTTTTCCCACTCTAATCGCGAAGCAGACTACGCAAAAAAAGGAATGGAAAATTTCCTCACTACAGTTCACCCACAAATGCGTCTTGCCACTTTGTTAGGCACCAGCGTGTGGGTCATTAGTGTCATTCTGATATTCTCGATTGCAGCGACATCACTTTGGCTCTGGTCAAACGCGGCTATTACCACCGGTGCTATTGCTGCTGCTATTGGGCTGGTATTGCGCTTAAACGGTATGGCGCAATGGATAATGTGGGAAGTATCAGCGCTATTTGAAAATATGGGTACCGCACGCGATGGTTTAAATACCTTGTCGATTCCACGTGAAGTGCAAGACCAGTCCGCAGCGACTGAAATAAAAATTACCCAGAGCGCAATTGATTTTAATGCCGTTAATTTTAACTACGGCAAAAACTCTGGGTTGCTGCAAGACTTCAACCTGCACATTAATGCAGGCGAAAAAATTGGTTTGGTGGGGCGCTCGGGCGCAGGAAAATCCACACTCGTGAATTTGCTGCTGCGTTTTTATGATGTGGACTCAGGTTCAATATTAATCGATCAGCAAAATATTGCCGAAGTAAAACAGGAAAGCTTGCGCGCGCAAATTGGTATGGTCACGCAAGACACGTCCCTATTGCATCGCTCAATTCGCGACAACCTGCTCTACGGCAAGCCAAATGCCACTGAAGAAGAAATGATTTGTGCCGCTAAACAAGCAGAAGCGCATGAATTTATTATGAACCTGGTGGATAACGAAGGCCGCAAAGGTTACGACGCTCACGTGGGCGAACGCGGAGTAAAACTATCTGGAGGACAACGCCAGCGAATTGCGATTGCGCGCGTGTTAATTAAAAACGCACCGATTTTGATTATGGATGAGGCGACTTCCGCACTGGATTCAGAAGTAGAAGCGGCAATTCAAACCAATTTAAATTCCTTGATGCAAGGCAAAACGGTTATTGCGATCGCGCACCGTTTATCCACTATAGCAGCGCTGGATCGCTTAATCGTATTGGATAAAGGTCAAATTATCGAACAAGGAACTCACAGTGAATTGCTAACCCTCAACGGCGTGTATGCGCATTTATGGGCGCATCAGTCCGGGGGATTCCTGGGGGAGTTTTAACCCTCCCCCTCTTTGTCATTAAAACCCTAGGCCGGACTATCGTCCGGCTTATCGTACCAAACGCCGTATTTATCCCCTTGCCAGGCTAAAAAATGGAAAAAGTACGCGGTGACCAATAACACCAATCCACCAGGCAACGCTTTCGGGTCAATCCACGCAACTGCACAGAGCAAAAAACCAAAGAAATGACAAAAGACCATACCGCGAATCGTCGATTTTCGCGTAGGTTTAAAGGTGAAGTAATTTATAAAAAACCACCATTTCAACCACAACGGTAGGTTTTTCCAAACATCAGAGTTTTTATCCATCATCACGCGCTCCTGGGTTAGGGTTTGAATATCCACTTCAAGTACAGCGGCGATGCATTTCAAAGATTCCACACTGGCCTTATGGCCACTTTCAATCCGTTGAATGGTTCTTACATTTAAGCCTGACATCTGCGCCAACTGCTCCTGCGAGAGATGACGACTAATGCGTAGTTCCTTAAGAATCATAAAAAATGCTCCGACCTCTGTAGCCCTAATCATGAGCAAAGAGTAGCAGTGCCGGTGACGAAACCATCCCGACATTTGCCCGACAACAGGCAGTTTGGTGAGACTTTGATTGAAAAACAAACTGATTATTGCTTTTTGGCGAAATAGACATCCCAGATTAGCAGGACTACTCCGACAAAAAATCCAACGTGCCCCAGCATGGCACCTATCGCAAATAGCCAGCTGGCGATCACGGGATTTGCGTCTGCATCGCCGAAATAGCTAATCAACATAATCGGTAAGGCACTGAGAATTACCAGCATAAGACTTAGTGCAATGATTTTTATCCCGCGCAGTGAATTACTGCAAAGCACCGCGCGGACGGGATTCCACACCGACGTTACCACATCAAATCGTCGGGGATTACATAATCCTTATAAGGATCATCTTCTTCCACCTGGTGGGTAGTTTTGGTGTTGGCTACCACCACGGCTCCTTCATCGCGCTGAGCAATTTTATCGGCAACAAGGCGCGGTACCAGTTCGTAGCCCTCGCCGAGTTGAACCACCGCCAAAACGCCCCGCACAATTTGTTCCTGCACAGTTTTTGACACACGTATTTTTTTTATCAACTTACCGTGCGTGAAATTGTATTCAACATCATTCTCGCCAGCGCCCTTTTTCTGGCGATGATTTTCAATCAGCTGCTTGATTTGCGCGGCGATGGCTTTTTGCTGTAATTCCAAATTCCGTTGGCGATTCAATTCCCGGTCGCGCTCTGCTTTCTCCAGACGCGCTTGCTCTGCAGATTGCTTTATCTCGTCCACTTTTTCTTCGTTAGAGCGGCGCGCAACGTTGGTTTCTTTACGCTTTTCTTTGTTGGCCTGCTTGGCTTTCTTCGCGTCAATTAATCCCGCTTTAAGGAGCTGGTCCTGTAGTGATGCCATGATAATTCTCGTTACTAATGAACATTCAATATTATGGGTACCCGCTGGCGGGATACCTTGCCCTTATCGCCTTGGCTCGCTCGGTAATCGCGCTGCGTTTTGCCTCGCTCTGTGCATCCAGATGTTTTACCTGCAACGCCAAACGCGGGTGATGCGCAAAGCGCTGGCGATGTCGCGCAAGAAACTCCCAATATAAGGTAGTAAATGGGCAGGCTTTGTCGGTTTCAGCATCATCCGGCTTGTAACAGCACTGATCGCAATAGTTGCTCATTTTTGCGATGTATCGACCAGTTGCTATATAGGGCTTGGACGCCATTATGCCAGCATCAGCGTATTGACTCATCCCCAAAACATTAGGCAATTCAACCCACTCGACGGCATCTACATACATTGCGAGATACCAACTATGTACTTGGCGCGGCTGGGTTTGCCACAAGAGGGCGAATAAACCCGTGACCATCAAGCGCTGAATGTGATGACCGTAGCCATGCTCCAACACTTGACCAAGACTTTGGGCGAGGCAATTCATATCCACCGCGCCGGTCCAATAAAAATCCGGCAGGTTGTTTTGGGCATCGAGCGCATTCATTTGCAACCAATCCGGCATAAAACTCCAGTAAAGCCCACGCACATACTCACGCCAACCGAGGATCTGACGAATAAAACCTTCCGCTGCGTTTAACGGTACATGGCCCTCTTTATAGGCTTGCTCGGCCGCCCTGATTACTTCCCATGGCGATAAGAGTTTCAGGTTAAGCGCCGCCGACAAGCGCGAGTGGTACAACCAGGGCTCCTGCGTCCACATCGCATCCTGATAAGTTCCAAATAGCGGCAGTTGATGATGAATGAAAAATTCCAATAATTGCAGGGCGTGTAAGCGAGTCACGGGCCAACCGAAACTGAGTATTTTCCCCGGATGACCTGGAAAGTTTTCGTCTACCCGCGATTGAACCTCGCACGTTATCTCATCGGCAACAAACATCAACTCCGGCTCCCTGAAACCAGGACCGCGCGGACCAAAGGCGGCGCGATTATCCTGATCGTAATTCCAATCCCCGCCTACAGGTACGCCACCATGCATCAAAATACCGGTACGTTTGCGTAATTGGCGATACCAATATTCCATGCGCAGCTGCCTTTTTCCCTGTTGCCACGCGGTAAACTCGCCTGGTTTGGCAATAAAGTGGTTATCTGGCAATACCTCTAGGGGCAATCCTCTATCTGCCGCGAAGGCTTTCAACTGTTGCAACACGCGGTATTCCCCGGGCAACACTACCCGCAAACGCCGCGGCGTGTAGTGATTCAAACAATCGCCAAGTGCATCGACAAACCGCCCAAACCCCTGCTGCAGAAAGTAGTAATTTAAGGGAAGTTGGCGGGCATGCAGCTCCTGCGCAAAGTGGCGCATGGCAGACAAAAACATCACGCTGCGCTGCTTATTCGACATTACATGTTGGCTCTCCTCAGCAACCTCGGCCATCCATAACAGATCCTGGTTCGGATCGAACCCGTCAAACAGAAGGCTGTCGCTATTGAGTTGGTCACCCAAAATCAAGCAAAGATTACGAATCGGTTTCATCGGGATACCCCGCGCGTGCGGGCTGCGCTCCCACAAGCCTTCGAGCAATAACGCACTTGCGCCCAATCCCTCTCCCATTTCTTTCTCCATGAAAAAGGCCGCTGACAGTAGATGCATATTTTTTGAGGAAGATTTTCTTTTTTCATTTCAGAAGATCGCGATTGAGATAATCCATAAATACGCATAAACCCATGACTGGTATCATTCGCGCAACCAAATTAATGCCTAAATCACCATGCACTCACTTAATCCAAAATCCTGGGATATTTTCTGCCGTGTTATCGATAACTATGGCGATATTGGCGTTTGCTGGCGCCTTGCCCGCCAATTAGCAAACGAGTACCAGCAACAGGTTCGCCTCTGGGTGGATGATTTGGAAGCGCTCATTCGCATCTGGCCGGATGCCCTTCCGCTGGATCACCAGCAACTAGCTAATGTAGAAGTTCGTCAATGGCCAGTCGCATTTCCTGCGGATACCGCTGTTGCCCAGGTCGTGATCGAGGCTTTTGCCTGCGATATTCCCGATGCTTATTTGGAGGCCATGGCAAAACACAAACGTGCAGGCTCAGCGCCGCTATGGATCAATCTGGAATACCTTAGTGCTGAGACCTGGGTGGAGGAGTGCCATGGAATGACGTCAATACATCCCTCCACCGGTCTGAAGAAGACCTTCTTTTTCCCCGGATTTACCGCCAAAACAGGTGGGTTACTGCGCGAGCAACATTTAATATCGGATCGAGATAACTTTGATAAGCGTTTATTTCTTAAGCAATTAAGTATCACCCAACGCGAAAACGCACTGCTAATTTCTCTGTTTGCTTATGAGAATTCCGCCGTGGGTTCGCTATTAGATGGTTGGATTAACTCGCCTCTACCGATTCACTGCCTGGTGCCCCACGGAAAGATACTTACCAGTATCAATCTACACACCGGAATCGAACTGGCACCGAACAAACCTTTTATCCAGGGCAACCTGCGCTTGGAAGTCATCCCTTTTCTAACGCAGCTTCAGTACGACCAATTGCTCTGGATCTGTGACATCAACTTTGTACGAGGGGAAGACTCGTTCGTACGGGCGCAATGGGCGGGTAAACCCTTTGTCTGGCATATATATCCCCAGGAAGAACAGGCACATCTGGTGAAACTGGATGCTTTTTTAGACAAGTTGTTGGCTGGGCAAAACCAGGAGTTCGCCAGTCAAATACGCGAAACCTGGCATCATTGGAATGAATCCAAGGCGATGCGCGATTACTGGCCGGAGCTGCTCGCCCATTTCTCCGAGTGGCAGCAGGCCTGCAAAGATTGGCATCAGCTGTTAACGCAGCAGCCAGATCTGGCAAGCCAGCTGCTAACCTTGGCTGATAAACCAGCGCTATAAAAAACCACTACAGAAAAGCCGCAAACAACTGTATAGTAGCGCGCCGATTTCAAACCCTCGGGAAACCTGGCGGTGCGCGCCGCGCTTGGGTCTGGGTCTCCCGCATCACCTTAACTATTGCAGACTGGGATTTACCATGAAAATTGCACAAGACTGCCGCGCTGGCAACGTTGTTATGATCGACGGCTCACCTTGGGTTATTCAAAAAGCGGAATACAACAAATCTGGCCGTAACGCCGCTGTTGTAAAGATGAAGCTGAAAAACCTGCTCAACGGAATCAACACCGAAACCGTATACCGCGCTGACGACAAGTTTGAAGACATCCAATTGGATCGTAAAGAAGTAACCTACTCTTACTACGCTGATCCAATGTACGTATTCATGGACCCAGAGTTCAACCAATTCGAAGTTACCGGCGAAGAGCTGGGTGACCTGCTGCCATGGATCGAAGACGGCATGGAAGATATCTGTGATGCGGTATTCTACGAAGGCAAAGTAATTTCTGTTACTCCACCAAACGCTATTACTCGCGAAGTGGTTTACACCGAACCAGCAGTTCGTGGCGATACCTCAGGTAAAGTAATGAAGACTGCTAAACTCAAGAACGGCACTGAATTGCAAGTTGCTGCTTTCGTTGAGATCGGCCAAAAGATCATCATCGACGCTCGCACCGGCGAATACAAATCTCGCGCTTAATCGCGGATTAGTAACACAATTAAAAATGGCGCCCCCGGGCGCCATTTTTGCTTATGCTCCTCGCTAGTTCATTTCTTTTCTTTTTTATTTCTCTTTGTTTTTATCTCGTTTCGTCGCATTTAATCCGTTCCGCCATCCGCAATAATTCGCAACAAATCATCAACGATACTGAACTATTCCTGCCCTTGAGTTTCTATGTGGAGTGCTAACCACAGCATCAGGACCTCACACTAACCGCTACAGGAACAGCCATGCGCACCAATCCCCTTCGACTAATTTCCAGTTTAATCGGTTTACTCATCACTGCACTTGCCAGCCCGGTTATCCATGCCGACGGTTTAAACGATTTACAACAAGCGCTCAAAAACTTTAAACAAACATCTCCTTTCTGCGCACAGGTAAACGCCAGCCTGCAAAGCAGCAATGGGGAAGAAAATAAAGATCGACAGGAAAGCAACAAAGAAGGTCACACGCAATTTACATTGGAACAAAATCAATCCGGATTGCAAATCAGCTACCCCAGTGAATTGTTGAGTATCATCGATAAGGAAACGCAACTCAAAAAACAAAACCCACAATCTCCCACACCAACTACCAATGCAATGAACCGTTTTAAATATGCCGAGTTCAGCACCCTATTTAACCCGGTGCGCGACATTGAAGATGATCTGCATAAAGCCACATTAGTTAAAGAGGAAGCCCTTACCTTTCAGGGCCAACCTGCCCGCTTGTTGCACCTGCAAATTCCTTTGGAAAAACTAAGGGAGGATGAGCGAAAAAACCTTAAAAAGTATCACACGGATGTAAAAATCTGGATCAACGAACAAGGCATTCCCCTTGCGAGTCGCTCGACCGGCAAAGGCTCGGGCAGATTTGCCCTTGTGATTGGGTTTGACTTTCACTTTGATGTTGAAAAATCCTATATCACCAAGGGTGACCGATTACTGGTCAGTAAACTCACCTCAACATCCAACAGCAACGGTGCAGGCATGCATGAGAATGAAACCATTAACGCCAATTTGAAATTGATAAATTAGCATCACACTCAGATTAAGGAGAACTTTATGTCAATAAAACGTTTATCAATTTCAACACTTGCGCCACTTACTGCGCTCGCTGTGCTACTTTTCGCCGGGCTTACGCACGCGCAAGAACCTGTTTCTGCGAATAGCAACCATACAGCGCTATTAGCCAGTAACGATCCACAATTAGCGGCCAATAAAAAACTGGTTTATGATTTTTGGAGGGAGGTATTCGAGGGAGGCCATCTGGACTTAGCGCCCAATTAC
>JACCEA010672782.1_pt1 | contig 16429 bp, 15 predicted proteins | sample 7449851 | NCBI WGS metagenome assembly JACCEA01 (sample SAMN15323453, study PRJNA562643) | freshwater metagenome | isolation source: river surface water | place: USA:Blue River Watershed | collected 2017-08-18 | reverse complement strand
CATTGGTATCGAGTTATATTCGTAGGTATACCGACACTCTTGAAACATTGTCTACACCTAAAGCAACGCTTGATCCGCTCAATATGAATGTAGATGTTTACATTCGTAATTCAGGCTATAGTCGTGCATTGGTCTACGAGAACTCACGCATTCATGAATTGTACAAAATGAATGATCTTGATGTTCTCAGAGCCATGGTAGGTATTGATGCAACAGTGGATGTATGGAAAGCTGAGAATTTAGAGAAAGCAGCTTATCCATTGGTTATGCGTTCAGCTTGTTGTGATATCACCAATGAGATGGTGCAAAACGCTTATGGCTACAATGCCATTACCAAAGCCATTGCAGATACACCAAAAGAGCCAGTAGATTGGGAAGGCCAAAAAGCTGTGCCTGTACCTTACAAATTACAAGTGGGTAGCACAGCTTACGAGTATGACGCGCAAGGCTTAATGATTGGCAGGCATCATCACTATACAGGTGACTGGTATATACTCAACAATCAGCAAGCTGCTTATGTAGAGATGATTGCAGGTATTGGCTCACCAGTGTTAGATGAATACGTTAACTTAGCCAGCTTTGAAGCATCGGATCAATACAGCTATAAAGTCTACTCTTGTACAGCCATTAGTGGTTATCCAGACTACAAATGGGTAGATGTATCTTACTCTAACAAGTATGAAATCAAAGATGGTGTTTATACTTGGACAGATCAGTCTCTTACCAGTTATCAATTGGTACGTAGTGATAAACGCTTCTTAGCCAGGGATTTAAGTTTAACAACGAATGATGGTATTTTGCAGTTTGATTTGATGCAACAGGTCAACACCGATGGAGTTGTCACTGATCAGATCATGCAAATTCCAATGGGTCAGTTAGATGTATTTTTAAACGGTAGATCACTGATTAAAGACTTGGACTATTTTGTTCAATTTCCTAAAGTGTTTATTGTCAATAAGAAATACTTAAATCGTCCTATTGCCTCAGAAAGACAGAATATTCATATTCGTTTCGCTGGATTTGCTTCTACTACCTTTCAAATGGTAAGTGAAGGCAATCGCGGATATGTGGAACATGGTGTATTGTCTAACAACTCCAAGTTTGATTTGCGTGATGATAAAGTGCAGCGAGTGATTGTAGATGGTAGACTCTACACTAAGAGTGAATTGATCTTCTCTGAATTACATTCAGGTGTAAACGTGGTAAATGCGCTGAACGGTTTGCCTTATATGGTCAAAGACATCTTAGTGCCTGTAAAGTCTAACACAACTGCAGATACTTACGAGCTTAGAACTAGATCGGGTATTATCGATAAAGAGGTGAGTGATTACTTAACTCTAAAGATTCCACAGCCACCACGCAATGCACCTTCAGCTATTGCAGAGCGCTACCAACTCTTTAGTCCATTTTGTCATAAACTCATCGCTGACTTGATTTTCCAAAGACTGATTTTACCAAATCAATCCACAGGTTACACCAGGCAACAGATATTGGATATTTGTAAACCCTATGAACAGTTCTTAGTGTTTGATCCTACTCAGGTATTGCGTGCTCAAGATATGCGATATGTAGTGATTCACCCACATGCTAAGGATTCAGTGCTGGATTTACCGAAACACCAGTATCAGTTCATGCATCAGGTAGTGAATTATTACACCAATGACTTGGTTGATCTATCTCAACTGATTCGTATGGTTGAATAAACCAAAAAAAAAATAGCAGAGCATAGCAGCCACTACCGGGTATTCCGGTAGTGGCTGTATATGTTGCTTAGTTAGAGAAAATTGTAATTTAACTGTCTTACTTGAGCTGACGTTATATATGACTGAAATTTTATAGAGTCAACTAATCTTTTGATTGAGATTTCAAGAAAATTACTCTTCTTCTTATAAAGGTATAACTTTTACCATGGCAAAGATTTTAGCCCAAGTGACCGGCTCAGATGGTCACGCGCCCCAATATCAACCAGATTCACGTTGGACAACATTTAACTTTAAAGAAATCTATTTAGGTCAAGAGGGTTTAAACAAGTATGTTCCTAATGTAGGAGATTGGGTACAAGATACAGCTTCGTATCAAAAATATGTAGTGACTGCTATTGATCCACTCACGCTTATTCCTACCATGGTTATTGTGGATGAACAAGGCTTAGGAGATAACAGTGACTTGTTGGTAGGCACTACTGCGGATACCTATCGTGTTTACTTAGACACCAGTGTCACACCACACATTTTAGCTGTAGATACCCGCTTTAAAGTGGGTGGCTCTATGAGTCAATACGCCAAGATGTTCCGTGGCAGTGAAATTGTTGATCCTACAAAACAAATCAGCTTTCTCTACGATACCGCAGGCAACTACTTAACAGATCAAATTCCATTGGAATTAGCTGCTCTTAACTCTCATGACAACACTTCTATCAAAGTTGTAGGTGTTGCCCATACTCGTGAGAAGATGAAAGACGGCGAGCGAGTGATGGTTGTGGTCTACAACGATCAAGGTCATGTTGTATCTAAGCGAGCTATGCTGGTAGAAAACACCAGCTTTATTCGCAATATTGCTGCAGGCACTAAGTACGTCTCTCACGTTAGCTTAGAGTCGCCTTTCCTCTCAGCCAGTAATGCAAGTGTATTGGAATACCCCATCAACGTACCACTACAAGCTTTTAACATGTTTGGTATAGTGCACTACTCAGATGGCAGTAAGAACACGCTTCCTATTGATGGCACTAAATTCCGTATCTACGGTTTAGAGCGTTTTGTCTCTACTGTGGTTGGTCAGGAAATTAAACTGGCTTTGAGTTATGTGCTTGATCCTACGGAAGTAGCTTATGGTGCAGTCGCTGGTGATGGTAAGTATGTGACAGCACCTTACTCTTTGATCTCAACGGTTCAAAATGGTGCTTACACGGTTAAACTCTACGCTTACCCGGTGTGGTCAGATACTGAGCACCGCTATTCATTGCGTTGGTTCCTGATGGACTTGAATCGTGATATTCTGTTTGATGTAACACCTTACGTTTACTTCAATAATAATTCTGATGTCTTTGATCCAGTAGGCTATAACAAGATTCAAAACCTGTCGGTACGTGTCAACTTGAAAGATGTATCAGCTGGTTTGAAGAGTTATATTCACACGCAGACCATCGCTATTGTGCTGAAAGCTCCTGGCACAGAAAACACTACGCGTTGGCAAATTGGTTTTGAGCCTACTCAAATGCCGTTCTATGGTAATGACTTGTTTGCTAAAGTGTCCATGATTAACCAAAACCTGTGGACAGTCAATGTCAAAAATGGTTTGGCTCATCAGACACAATGGCTCAATGAGTTGTACTATCAGACTAAGCCTTTGATGGATAAGAAAAAGGAAGTCACGCCACCAGTGCCTACCCATTTCGTGTTTGTCTATGGCAACTCTCGCACTGAATATCCTATTGCTGATTGGGATAAAAACCTGACAGTCAATGGCGCTTTGGATATCACGGGTACATTGCAAATTGAATTTGTGAAGAAAACCACTACAAGTACATTGCGCTTGGCTATTGCTGGCCTGGCAATTAAAGAAATGTAAAAAAAAAATAAGCATAATGCTGGCTACTGGGGTAATTCCCAGTAGCCAGCTATGCCGTCTTTAGTCGACTTCTTCTTCAGAGTGCACTACCATGAACTCATCGAAATCGATGGGGCCACACAAATCAACAACGATGCTTTCGGCAGCGCTGAGGTTGTCAGCTACCAGCTCGAAATCATAGTTCGGCAGGTAGATGTTGTTGCGTACTTCAGTCATTAGGCTTTCCAGCCTAGCGACCAGCGCTTTGTCGTTGTCCAGCAACTTGTTATTCATGAGGAACAATTGTGCCTCGCGAATCTTCGTATACCGGATACGATGAAGTTGTTTCTTCAACCGTTGCAGTGAGAGCGTTAGCTCTTTGTGTGACTGCTGTGTCATATTACGCTTTGTTCAATTGCTTGTAAGCATACCACACGCCGCCGCCGGTAGTTACCACAAACATCACCAGGCTGGCGAGGAGCGTGGTTTTCCAATCAGCAATCAGACCACCAATCCAAGGAACTGATACACCCAGGTTCCATGCGATTTGCTTAGCCAGCTCTTTGCGAGCGCGGATGAAGTTATGGTCGCCTTTCATGAGGCATGTCATGTAGTTCTTATTGAAAGCAAACCACAGACCCACCCCGATCACGTTGATAGCGATCATGGCGATGAACAGTTCGACGTTAACAAATGCAAACATGAGAATTCTCCTTAAGAGGGTTTGGTTAGAGACACTATTGTTCTAACTCACGATTACTATATATGACTGAAATATTCTAGAATCAACTATTTTGAGTATAAAAAAATAAGGGCATAACTAGAGTATATTGGGCGTAATACCCAATATACTCTATATGCTTTGTTTATTTCAGCTCTTGTACCTGAACAATACGAGATGGAACATAATGTTCTTTGTAGTGGTTGTTGTAATTTCCTGCAATCACCAGTGCATTGATGTCTTCTGTGGATTCAAAGAAATCATTCAATACAGGAGAGCCAAGTGTACTCTCAGAGATGTGAGCACAACCATCATCACTGATGATCACGCGGTGCATGTTAAACTCTTTCTTGGAATTGATTGGAAAGGTAGCGATTTCCACACCACCATTGCCTGTTTGTACCAAAGCCAAGTGAGAACACTCTTTGACCAGCTCGCTTTTGAGCTGTTCTTTACAAAGTGTCAAACCAGCTTTTTCCCATTGGTCTTTAATCACACTGTCTGGGTAGTCGCCTTTGATTACAGGACTCACCTCAGATGCAGGGATCATGAGGTTCTTGGTGAGAAAGTCATAGAGGTTGGTAGACATGATTGATTTAGCTTTCTGTGATGAATGAAATAAAATGTTAAGGTTTGATGAGGATTGAACAACATTTGTGTTCGTAGTAAAGCTTCAGTTGTTCTAGCATATCTTGACAATCACCAGCTGAAGTATGATCTCCAGTTCTCTTATAGTTTTTGAAGATATCGAGCTCAGAGCGAATCGTTCTTAAGTCTCTGGTCTTTCGAAAATCATAGAACTCTTCACTGACATTGACTTGTCTAGAGATACTGGATAAGTTACCTAAATCAAAATCAGGACCATTGACCCATACGACATTCATGGGTGTGAGTTTATTCGTGATTTCAGCAACCATCTCTTCAATGGCATGTGTTTCTACGTGCGCGTTCAGATCGAATTTATGTTTTTCTCGAAACTTTAATGTGTCTTGACTGAAACTACGCCCCAATTGGATGATTTGTTTTAGCAAAGGCAAATAGTAAACATTCATCTGAACATCACTGATCACGATGCTGTTGTGTTGATTGCTGTACAACATGTTACAAGTTAACACGCCTACTTCAGTGATTACTGAATTAGTGCGGTGTACATCCAATGTTTCGATATCAATCATTCCAATTTTGAGGGCATCATTTAAATACTCTTGCATGGTGCTTTGTCCTGATACAGTTATGAACTTCTTTTAAATTGGAAGACCTATTGTCTTTTTGATTTCTGGATTTTGATCGATAAAGGTCTTAAAATTCTCAGAGATTGAACACAACTTAAGTATAAGAATGTTCGTCTCCTCAGTGGACTCTTCCATTTGAGAAATAGTTTCTATAGCAAGTTTATTTATCTGATCAATAGAACTTTTGAGAGTTTTGATTGTTTCCTCGCTTGCGTGCAGAGAGTAAAGAAGTTCTAGCTCCTCATGAAGTCGCTGGTAATCTTTCAATAAAATGTTAAATCGAGTAAAGTTATAACCATTTAGTGCATTTTTTAAAGTGATCTTTTGCATCAATTTTTTTTCGAAAGGAAGATACTTACAAACACTGTTAAATGTATTATCCATAATTTTCTCCTTGAAGTTTAAAATAAGAGACATAGCAGTCTGGTATCAGACACGCGCTGATACCAGACTAATGCTTGTTATGTAAATTCTACTTCCAGTTGTTGAAACCCAGTTTTGGATTCCATGACCATGGACAGGTCATCATCTTCGCTATAAACATCGAAGATAAAGTTATTCTCATTGCGTGTGACTAAACGCGATAAAAAGGATCGGAATAAACCAGCTTCCTTTTCAGTTTTACAAATCTTGGCAATACGCTCAGTCAAAGCGTTTACCTGTTTGACACTCTTAGGATACTTCACGATACGAATGACTTGTGAGTTTCGTCCGCTTTCAGTGTAATGCATGGTCAATCTGTTTTGTTGATTAGCATCTACTAAGGTGTAAGTATGGATAACTTTGTTGTTAGCTTTTTTAACAACAATCATTAAATCAAAAGACAATTCACGAGCAGCCTCAGCTACCAACAATTGCAGCTGCAATAAAATAGCATTGTCATTGTGTTTCACACGAGTGACTTCATGAGTGAAGTCGGTGATATTTTTTAGGTCGCATTCACCAGCCGCGATTACCAAGGATTTAGGCACTACAAACCTCAGGGAGTATAAAAAAGTAAAAGAATGGTTGATTCGATTCATTAAGGAGAATCAAAAGATTTCCATCTTTTTTTTATAATTATCTCTATACTCTATTGCTTTATTAATAACAATAGAAAAATACCCAGGAGACTCTTTATGCTCCTGGGTATTTACTATCTATCTTTTCCTAACTGAAGAAGGATTATTTCTTCAGCGCTTTCTGAGCTTCTTCGGTGATGTGAGCAAACACCTTCTTCAGCTCACCAGCGTTCTTGCCGCCATGCACGCTGAACTTGGTGCGCGTTGCACCCAGCTTCACGATGGGGCCTGCATCCGGGTTACGCAAGTTTGGGTACTCGTCTTGGCGCATGACGTTCACTTGCACTTTGTCGTAGCCGTACATACCAACGCTGGCTGATACTTCATCGAGCTCATGGTTTTTCTTCATGGCTGCCAGTGCCAGTTCGCCCACAGCCATGGTGGTAGCAGCCACGAAGTTGGTTTCGTGGTTCTTCACAGCTTTGATTTGCTCTTTGGTCAGGCCTTCAGGCAGCGTCATTGACCACACGTCGTCTTGCACTTCAGACACGCCAGTTTTGTTATCCACTTTGATGGACTTCTTGATTTTGGCTGCGAGGTCAGAGACGTTTTCATTGATACCGGACATGATTGTTTCCTTTAAAAGGGTTAGTGAGAACAAAAGTGAAAAGTAGCCTATTATTTTAGTTATACCCTTTTAGGCCAGCAAAGGGAATACGCGAAAAGTTTTAAAGGTGTAGGCTTTAGCTGCGTTGCGTTTTATCCTCTCTGGCTTAGCGATAATAACGTTGGTTAAATTGCACCCGGTGACCCATGGTGTAAAACTCACTGCCTTCACCTTGCGGGGTAAAACCAGCTCTAGCAGCAGGTGCAACCACCACAGCTTTCTTCAAAGCGTATTTGGTTGCCAATCTGCAAGCAATTGGATTTGTCTGCTCTTGCAGCTTCCAACCCTCGGGTGCTACAAGAATACGACACTCGCCTTCATAGGAGACGATTACAGGCGTTTTAATGTTTGGACTACTCAACACACCTTCTGGGTTGTCTCGCAGCTCTGAGGCCTGTTTAATGACTTCTGGATAGCTAGTGTGCATGGCTACGATCTTTACCAGATCATAGTTAACACCAGCAAGACGAAGCATAGCTTTTTTCATTCGGGTTTTAATTGGGTTAGAAAACATCAGAAGTTAAAAAAGTGCACAGCCTTTAAAGTTAGTGCTTATCTCATAAAGAACTACTGAGTGCAGTAGTTTTTCCCCATAAGTCTTACATGGTGATCACCTTTTGTTTGTTATATCCCCATTGCCAGTGTATGATATATGGTTCAAATTGTTTTGATTACGCTTTGAAAACACGAGGGCATAGCTCCCACTGGCCTTAAATGACCAGTGGGAGTGGTATGCTCTCATATTTTATTACCAAGTAATTACTCTTGGCGCATTGGTGTCTTGCCAACCAAAAGATTCAAACAACTCTTTACGTGTAAGCGTTGTTGATTCTTGTGATAAATTTAACACTTGACGTGCATCGAGCGCTTTTTCCATTTGAGGTCTAGATACCGATAAGTCATCAAAAGACTCTAAGGAAGGCGCTTTGTACTTCTCAGCAATGTGAATGCCTGGCTCATTAACATAGTCAAACGTTACAATGGTTTTAATGGACTTAATAGTCCTGCCACGCTTGAACGTATTTTCAGTGAATGAACGAATCGAAAAACAAACGTTTTCTTGTTTGTTCTCTAGAGATTGTTTTAGAAATTCTGCTTTAGGACCACTGGGCGCAAGCTTAGCGCAGATAGCCACAATCTTAGTGCCATCAGGGTTTTTAAAGCTTTCAAAGTCTAAATAGATTTCACTAAAGTGAACACAAACGTTTTTCTCATCAATGTCCAAAATACGCGACACATAACTGTCGATGCTCTGGCCATGCTCACGTCTTGGGTGCCCTACCTCACCACGCAGCGCGCCGCGTTTGACACGGCGCATAAAGGAGCTAGATTCTTGGAAAAGCTCTTTAGCTCCAGCGTGATCGTAGTACTCACCTGCTGAATTCAAAATGTCTAAGCCACCAATAACCATGTCATAGTAGCCATTGGCATCTTTAGGGATAATCCCTTGTTTTTGCGTACCAGCTAAACTGGTGCATGAAAATCGAATGTTGCTCATAGTTTTCATACCTGTTATTAAGTAATTGTTTTTTATGCTGTCAAAATACGCTCTAGTGGTTCTACTCTGGTCGTAGGATATAAGAGTGAAGACACTACACCTTCAGAGAAGTATGAACCTACCAGCTTATTAACAGTATTGGTAGCTGAATACATCACTGACTTGAGTGGAACAAACGCAGGCGGGTTGTCAATCAAATCTTTTCTTGTATTCACTACAGAGCGGTAGTATTGGAGACGATTGTTAACATTTCGGCTAACAAGTGAGGTTAGTAGCTGAATCACTTCAGGGTTCTCACCCACGTTGGCACCTGCAAACTCTTTAGCTGTATCGTAGAGATTAGCTAAGTCTTCATAACCTACATACCAAGGAATCTTTCCTTTGGAAAAGAGCTCATCATACAAACGATACAAAATATCGTTGTTTTGAACCAACTCTAAAGACTCAATCACAACAGCACCAGCATTAAAACTCATCTCGAAGTATTCAGTGTCTTTGAATGTGATGGTTTTTGTGCTACTTGGATTTAAAGCTACCATAGCGTTGACGTTTACCAAAGCGTAGTAGTTATCTACGACAATCACAAACAAGCCTACACAAAAGTTAGACACCCCTACCTCAGCTAAGAATCGATCAGCAAAGCGTGTAGGAAAATATACCTTACAGCCTTTTGAAGTCACTACTGAAGCATCATTACGGGTGGTAAGAGTAGCAAGCACTTTGCCTGCATCTCTTACTAAAGTTTCCATACTCATGATTTACTGTTAACAATTTGATCGCAGATGTAATCTGCGATGTAATTGATGGTAGCTACCAGAGCGGCTTCTTTCACACTCATGCTTTGCGATTCTTTCATCGCAGTCATCATGTCACTTAGGATTTTATACGAATCGGTATAAAAGTAGCGGCACTTAGCCATAAGGCGATAACACACATCAGAGACATTGTCAATATCAGAAGCATTGACTGACTTGATCTCTTCGTTAAAGTACTCGTTGATTTTCTCAATAATGCCTGGTGTTTCTGCGTGCATCTCTTCTTCCAGTTGCTCACGATCTTTGAGCATGGTAAAAAAGTTAGTGTGCAGAGACGCCAAGAACTGCGTAGCAATAGAGTTCTTATAACGTGTGGTTGAAACTGCTTTGAATTGATCCCAAGCTTGCGCAGCTTTATCGATATTGGCATTGATTCCTTCGACCTTGGTCTCCAGAATGTTTTTCACCAGCATACCAAAGAGTATCTCGTTCTTACCACCAGCTCTTAGCCAGTCTAAGTAAACGCTGCGGTTTACGTATACTGTTTTATTAGCTGTATCACGGCGACTGATCAAAACACCAGACTTGACATCTGCACCATAACGCTCAGCGGTTTTGAGCAGCTTTTGAGCAGCTGGGTCCATGAATTCATCAGCCACGCGAGCTAACTCTTTCTCACCCATGCCAGAGTCTTCAGGTTTTTTAGTGTTGACAGCTTGTGCAAGCAAGAACACTGCCAAAGCCGTATCTACACCGGTATCACGGTTGTCTAATTCATCGAGGAAGTTTTTAGATTCAATATTTTTCGCACCAATTGAATTGGTAAAAAACATCAACCAAACTTTGGTGAGAAAATCAGTACCGACTTGAGCCAGCCATTTGGTAACAGCGTCATCAAAAGCTTTTGAGCCAGTTTGCACCAACTCCATCAATTCCTGCGGGCCTTTTTCAGCAAAGCGAAAATTACGGCTAGGCTCTAAGTATGTGGTGCTGGCTTTTGAGCGCAAGTCATTTTGAAATGACATTACTTTCAGCGGCTCAGGCAAGTCTAGTTGTTTGACACAAAACTCAGAGATAGCGTTGACATCAAACTTTTCGATATCAGCGTGCACTCGTGCAATGAAAGTATTAGACTTATCAAGCACAACGTTGCGGGCAAAGCTCAAGTGCTCACCGACTACAGTAGACACCTGTGATACTAGAGCATCAATTTGTTCATTGTGAGCTGCGTTGCTCGACTCTTGCTCGTAGTTAGCTGCCAGCTCTTGAGGCTCTTCAATACTTTCTACAGACACACTTGAAGTGTTAAGCAAGCCCTGTGAGAATACATTGGTGGTATTGATAAGTTGCTCCAGTGGTGTGTTCACCTGGGCAGTCAAAAGCATATTCTTTCGGGTTAAATCTTCAGCCAATGGCAGCACTGCTGAGATAGTTTCTTTTGTAATCATTTAAACTGTATCCTTAAAGTGTCAGTGATATTGATTTGGAGCTTTTATCCCAGCTTTAAGTTATACTTGATGCGAGCTAAAAGTGCTTCACGCGCAGTTTGCAAAGTCAGGCTTTGACCTTCTAGCTTATCAGCAATCAGATCGCTTTGAATGCTTACCAAAGTAGCAGAAGTAAACTCCAGTGCATTGGCCAAAACGTTGACGTTTTGATTGAGCAGCTGAGTGTTCATAGGGGTAGGAGAGTTTTCTTGCGACATAATGGATGAAAGAGAAAATTTTAAAACACAACAAAAAGTCTCCACTCTCTTTGCCTACAAAAAAGTTATAGAGCAAAAAAAGAGTGGAGTACTTTAAAAGAGCATTATTGCTCGCCTTTGTATATTTTTGCAGCCTTCTTACCAATGACACCTAAGAGGGTATTGGTTGTGCCAGTAATAAATGCGCTGTTGACAATCCGGTTAAAGATTGATTGCGCACCAAAGACAGCATCGATTTCCAAACCAGATTCAGTTTTCATCTCATAATCCATTACTTCTGAGATAATGGATTTTAGCTGATTGCCAAATACTACTTTGTCACCTAGTCCTGCTCCGTTATTAGTGGTAATATAAAAACGAACTACCAGCGTATCTAGCATGAGTGGCTCATTGTTGATACGAAATGATTCATCGACTTGACCAGTGTAGACTTTTTTGTTTTGCTCTTTGGCTAAATCACGCATTTGTTTGTCACTGTTGCGTGCAATAGCCCTTAGAGTTTCACTCATGTCTTCTAAGTCACCGTGATAAAAAACTTCTATTTTCTCAATGACGCCTTCAGCTTTAGCTGCTGGTGTTTGATTAGATAGGCTCTTCAGAGTATTCAGTGAATCCTCATCGAAAAGGTTAGAGCCTGCAGTGATAGCGTCTTCAATCACACACAAAATACTGTCGTGCTCGACTGCTTCACCAGTTTGCATCATACGTCTGATTTCTTGTTTAAAATCTACTACAACGTTTTTGATTTTTGTCACATTGGTTCTAAGTTGATCACTAAGTTTCTTAGACAGAGATGATGCATCTTCATGTGTTTGTCTGGATTCCAGTAGTGCTACTCTTGCAGTCACACCGTTTTTCCACACCACTGTTTTAGGGTTTAATACGTCACGCTCAAAAAACCCTGAGTTAAAAGCAATCACATCGCCTTTGGCAAACTTCTGACCTACTTTGTAATCTGAAACAATTTCATGTGGAATAGTTAAGTCACCAGATTTTCCAAACTTCCTACCAATTTGAAAACCAACAGTTTGACCAGACTTGTATTCCACAATCATGGCTTTATCAGTTTTACTTTTGACAACCCCTTGATCTTGCGCTACAAAGCTAAAAGACTCTCCAGTGCGGTGCGGGATGATCTGCTCATACCCTGTTCTCACAGCACCAGCTTTATAGCCATTGCATGCGATAACGTGAGCCATTTGAATGGAGACCATGTTAAGTCGTTGTGCGCTGTCTTGGTCACCACCTACAGATACTAATGCACTGGTTGATACCAGTGATGCAGGATTGACTGAGCCTACTTTGTTTTTCTTAGTCGTGCCGCGAATAGAATCAAACGTAGGGTTAGCACTAAGATAAGTGTTAATGGCCACATCAGATGAATCGCTGGTAGCTTCAGATATCACACCAATGTCATTTTCATGATACACTCTAGCAGCCTTGACCATTGATCTAGAATTGCGCCCACCCGTACCACCATAAATCACTGCTTCAACTTCTTTTAAGTTTTGAATAGGATTTAAGTCGTTTACTGGCATGATAGAGGGGTCTTTGCGAATCCTCTCCCAGACAGCGTAAGGGTTTAGTTCAATAGGAGAGCTTCTCCTAGATGGTTTAGACTTGTGATCCCTAAGAGCATTAATAATCTCAGTGTACACTGCACCAGAAAACCTCTCATAGCCTTTGATACGCATCTCTTGCATATCCAGTGGGTTGTTATGGTAATCTGTCATGAGCAGTTCACAAGAGCGGATCAGCAGGCCACGGTAAGTGGTAGGCTCGCCCATACTGGTTAAGATTTGTTCGCTGATGGGATCAACAAACATTTCATCGAGTAAATCAATTTCTCTTAAGTAACGAATACTTAAATTGTTTTGCTCTAAGAGTTTTAAGTACACACCCGTTTTATCGAATGTGTAGACACTGTAGAGTTTTGTGGTTTTCTCGTAATCTCTGAAACCAGCTAAAATCATGCTGGCTACTGTATCTTCCCTAGAGAAAATTAGTGTTTCATCTGAAAAATGAATAGCATACTCATGGCTTTGCAAGTTCATGCGTTGACCTGCGCCTACGCGTCTTACCTCAGCGCCTAACATTTCAATTAAGTTAGATAAACCCAGCTTATAGCCTAAAACAATACCGACAGGAATGTTTTTGCTAAAGATACGCGCCTCAGCATACTCAATAGGTGTTACAGTCGAGTCTAAGTTTAAGTACTCTTCAAAACTACCTAAAGGAATGAACTGATCATCCTTGATGGAATAAACGGTTGAGTTCTTATCCATGAGCAGCAAGCTGTCATCTGTTTTAGAACCAAACAAAACAGAGCCATTTTTCTCATAGCGCTTGAGTTGCTCTTCACTAAATACTTTCAATCTCTCTTTGTGATCAAAGATACAATCAAAGCCTTGGTATTTAAACGATCGAATGTATTGTGCAACAGCAGAATAACTTCTTGGAGACTTAAACTCATAATCAAATACGTTCGATGGATGCAAATCAAAGATAGCAGGATTGTCTTTTAAAGACTCAGCACTGATCTTATCATGTAACCACGTAGCGTAGTTATTTGTTTTCTTCTCTGATCTGATAACAAATGTTTTACCGTAATAAGTAGATAACCCGACTCGCGTAGAAGATATCTTGCGAATTGGAAGCGTTCCAATTAAACGGACCATATCATCACCTTCAGCATTAACTGGTAAGGTGCCTATCGTTTCGGATTATTTCTAATCCTACTCTACTTGCTTTAAGTACTTTAAAAGTACCCACATGACTTTATACATGTGTCATTAGTTTCCTGTACAGAAAATGTAGCTTTCGATGGCCTCTGAGCACACCCCATAGACTGTTTACACTGTCCTTAGGGGCTTCGCTGCGGATCATGTCTCTATTTAATGTTTTAACCGTTCTTGTTTGGATCATTACCCTACAAGTATAAACCTACGTTTCCATGGTTTAGTGGTAATTAAATAGATTATAGACTTTTTCCCGCAATTAGATAGGTTTTCTTTTATCGTATTTCTACGATAAGCGGACCGAATGTCCAAGATAGATTACTTAAAAAGTAATCTATCTTGTCCATTTTGATACTGTGTAAAGTTATTTACACAGTATTCGAGCTCTAATCCGCTCTTTGTTTTCTACAGTAGTACGTTGTGTTGCCACTGCTAAAAGTGCCGTTTTCTTCAACCACAGGCACTTTAAAGCGAATGGTAGAAGGCAATCCTTCCACTGGATTGATTCGCATGGTGTGGCTGTCGTACTTACCAATAGCAGACTCAATTTTCTCTACGTTATAATCAGTCACTACAAAGCCAGCTTTTTGAGTAGACACTGCCATAGAAACAATATCTTTTTGCATCACATCTTTAATGTAGCGTCTATCAAAATCTAAGAGACTGCTTTTAAGCATAGACTTATCAGGCACAGTAACAATATCAGGAATTTGATTGTTGTGATCTTCTTCACTGATTTTAAGTACTGCTGGATCAATTTTGATATAGTCTACTAACTTAACGCTTGGATCAGGAGAAGGCAGTGCTTCATACTTCTCAATGAGTTTGAGTTTTCTGCGGTATTCACTACCATATAGCAACCCATCATCAGCGAGTGTATCAATCTTAGTTTTAACAGCTTGCATTACATCTGTTTTATTTTCAAACTTAGAGACCTCAACATCGCTGTCTGGTGCGATATCACCTGTATCCTTTAGCAGTTTCTTTTTAGCGGTGCTTTCTTTCTGTTTCTCAGTTTCTGCTTTTTGGCGAGTAGTCGCTTCTTTTTTGTTTTCAGATATTTTATCTTTGTCTTCAATGGTGTCTGCTCGAATGAGCTTATCTGCTTCTTTTTCGATAATATTAAGCTGCTCCAAATCGCTGTCGAGATTATCAAGCAGTTTTTGATAGTGCTCAGAAGCATTATCTTCATCATTTTCATCTACCACCTTTAGTTTGTCATAGTCAGTAGAGTCTGCACTACTGGGATTACTGCTGCCAGTTTGAGTTGTCTCTTGCTCTTCTTGCTCTTGCACTTCAGTGTGTCGATAGCTCATCAAGGTCATCAGCGCCCGTAAGAAGAGCTTTTGCATTTGAATAGGATCAATCTTGGTCTTCTCAGATTCTGAGGTCATACCTTTAATATAACGCCAACGGTTGAGAAGACCCATATTGAACATCATCCAAGAGCCATTGTCTTGAATAACTAAATTGATTTTATTTAATGCTTCTTGCGAAATATCACCAATGATACTTGTTGAGCGATATTCTAGACTGATCCACTTCCAGATTTCCAGCAAGAATAACAACTCTTTGGTATTGAAGATATTTAGTGTAACTTGAGAGAAAGTCTTACACCCCGTATTGAGTCTTTGCAAAGAAGGCAAAGTTTGTGGTAAATTCATGAAGTAGTATTGCGTGCGATTAGACGCAGCAGCTACTTCTGCCATTTTCTTCCACACAGTGCCTTCAGCGTTATGCCACTTATAATACTCAGCGTAAATAGAGCGCGGGTATTTATATGCTTTAGCAATCAAGCAATAACTCACTATACTCAAAATGTTTTCTTGAGTAGGCGCTTCAGCTACGTTTTGTGTAATCCTAAAGCGTTTAAAACGCATATGAAAACTACGCACCTCAGGCATCAGTGGAATACCTAGTTTTCTAGGCGTACCAAGATTATCTGCAGCATTTAATGCAATGACATGTTCTACAAAGATTTTATTGTCTAAATTTCTGAAGAAGTAGTCATTAGGATCAGGCCCTACACTGATACCATCAACCTGATTATAATGCCAAGTAGAATTCTTAGGAAACTCAAACCTATCAATTGGGGTTACGATAGGTTTTAAAAGCTGAGAGGCTATCCTTGCGCCGTATCGTCTAAAAAAGATATCTTGTTGAATCATTTATTTAATCCTTGCTTTATCCATAGCTGGAATCAGAAACCATTTTAGCTTTAGTTAAACGATGTTTTAATCTACTGGATTACCAGTGAGAGTTTTCATCAGATAGTTAACTGTATCAGTGGCTACTGAGAAAGAAATACCACCAGAGGTGTTCACGTAATAATTTCTACTTTGCAGATATTTATTCACTTCTTCGATAGCCTCTTGAGTGTAGACTAAGTTAGCACTCGAAGTGTCACCATCGAAATCAGCACCTAGCCCGCTCAAGTGAGATGGAGATGGACTCATTGAGTTGACAAAAGCACTGTTCGTTGGAAACTGATAAGCTACTGCTTTGGTTGTATCTATTTCCCAATTCTCATCCAATGGCGCGCGTACATCATTTTTGAGAGTAGGTT
>JACCEA012501461.1_pt1 | contig 16432 bp, 11 predicted proteins | sample 7449851 | NCBI WGS metagenome assembly JACCEA01 (sample SAMN15323453, study PRJNA562643) | freshwater metagenome | isolation source: river surface water | place: USA:Blue River Watershed | collected 2017-08-18 | reverse complement strand
CCGCCAGCATCAGTTTCCGCCGCATTATCCCCTCCACGTGCAATTTCGGTTTTGCTTTGAAATGCACCTTGCCAATTCAGCGCGCCGCGTCAATCCCGGCAAGGCTAAACGGGGTGTGGGGCACAGAAACTGCCACAGACCTTGTACAGGCAGGTGAAGCTCAGTGTTCGGGCCGATATGCCCCGCTAATATTGGATTCTGTGCGGCTGCGTAGGACGAAGATGATCATTTGATCGGCCACGCTGCAAATTCAAGTCAGCCTTGCCTACCGCAGGTCAATCTTCGAAGAAGCGAACGATTTCATCGAGTGGAGCTCTGGGATTGGGGAAGTTGTTAATGGGTGCGTTGATAGCTGGATAGCCGATCGCGAGGGCGCAAAAGAAAGTGTGATCGGCTGGAATATCGGCCACACGCTTTACTGTTTCGGGATAGGTTGACCAGGCTTCTTGCGCGCACGATCCAAGGCCTGCTTCGACCAGCAAGAGCATCAAGGTCTGTAGCCACATACCCATATCCGCCCATTGCGGCTTTCCCATCCAATGTGGCGTGTGCAGAAGCAGTCCTACCGGCGCGCCAAAAAAGTCGAAGTTCCGAGCAACAGCAGCCATGCGGGCCGCCTTGTCATCGCGCCCAATGCCAAGCGCCGTGTACATTGCCTCACCATTATGGCCGCGCCGGCTGCGCCAAGGGTCCTGCAAGTCAGCGGGATAGATTTGGTATTCTGGCGTTTCCACGCCATCCAGTCCCTTCATCATGGCAGTCCGGGCTTCTTGCCGCAGCCGATCAAGCCGTTTTCCGCTCAGCACGGTAGCGTGCCAGGGCTGCAGATTGCCGCCCGATGGAGACTGCCGTGCCTTGTCCAGAATGCCTCGCAAAAGGGTGGAGTCCACTGGGCGGCTATCGAATTCCCGAATGGATCGGCGCGAGGCAACGGCCTGACTTACAGTTGCAACGTTCATCTCAGCGACCACTCCATTTGGGTTCTCTCTTCTCCATGAAGGCGCGCGGACCTTCACGAGCATCCTCGCTAGAAGCGACCCGCAGCATCGCGGCATCGTTTGCTGCCCACAGCGTGCTCTCATCGCCTGTGCTCGCAGCTCTCGCCAGGGCGAGACTTTCACGAAGGGCTATGGGCGCATTTCGTGCTACCCGTTCGGCAAGGCTTTGAGCCGCAGAAAGCACTTCGTCCTGCTTGACCACCTTGTTCACAAGCCCATACGCTTGGGCTGTATCGGGACCGATTGGATCACCTGTGATCAATGCCTCAATCGCCAGTGCCCGCGGGAGTAGGCGCGGAAGCCGGATGGCGCCGCCTGCCATTGCCATCAGGCCACGCTTGACCTCCGGCAGACCGAACAGCGCCTTATCGGACGCGACGATCATTTCGCACGAAAGGGCAAGCTCGAAACCGCCGCCCATTGCCGGTCCGTCTACGGCGGCAATCCAAGGCTTGGTGCGAGGGGCGCGGACAAAACCTGCGAAGCCATACTCATGGTCGACCAGATCAGCCCCGCCGCCCCTTGCGATCTCCGCAAGGTCTGCGCCAGCACAGAACGTGCCGGGTGTGCTCGATCCAAGCACGGCAATGGCAATCGACGGTGATTGTTCGATTGCGTCGATGATCCAGCGCAAGGCACGTGTGACCCTGCCGTTTATTGCGTTCCGGCTTTCCGGCAGGTTCAGCAACACCGTGGCGACTTGGCCTGCCACATTGAACAGAACCTCTTGCCCCACGCTATCAGGGCGGCCATCAGGCTTCATGCGTCGTATCCTCCATTTTTCAGCACCAGGTCGCTGCCTTTGTCTCCAATCATGATAGCTGCGGCATTGGTATTGCCGGAGATAAGTCGGGGCATGACCGAAGCATCGATAACTCGGAGCCCTTCAACCCCGCGCACGCGCAATTGCGGATCGGTTACTGCCGCTTCGTCAATACCCATCCGGCAGGTGCCAACCGGATGGTAGCCAGTGTTCCCGGTCTGCCGAGCGTAATCAAGCAAGGCGTCATCTTTGATGGTTTCCGGTCCTGGATAGGCTTCCCGCACTATCAGTCGGGCCAGTGATGGAGCTTCGGCCAGCATTCGGGTCATTCGCATGGCCTTGAGCGATAGGTCGCGGTCAGCCTTGGCATCGAGATAGTTATGGACGATCTCAGGTGTGGCGCGCGGATCCGGGCTCGCTAACCTGACATGCCCTCTGGATTCGGGGCGAAGTACGGTCGGGGCAAGTGTCAGGCCTGGATAGGATGATAGCTGTGGCTTGCTATCGGTCGATGCCGCATCCAACTCACCGCTGATCGGCAAGCAGTGGAACTGGAGATCGGGTTGGTCAAGCGAGGGGTCGGATTTGATAAAGGCGCCAGTTTGGGCGGCCGGGATCGTCATTGCACCTTGGCGTGTGGCAAAGTAGCGCAGGACATTCCAAACAAGCCGAGCACCCGATAGCTCCCGGTTGTAGCTGAAGGCCTCGGGCTTGAGCTGCCAGCTCATCGGTAGAATATAATGGTCCTGCAAGCCGGCGCCGACATTCGCGCAATCGCGGATTATCGGAATGCCCAGTTCGGCCAAATGGGCCGCCGGGCCTATCCCAGACAGCATTAGCAATTTGGGACTGTGGTAGGCACCAGCTGACAAGATAACTTCGCGGCTGGCATGGATGAGCTTTCTGACGCCGTTGCATTCAATCTCGACGCCAGTTGCGCGCTTGCCCTCGAATACCACGCGGTTGCAGTGCGCATCTGTCAGCACGGTCAGGTTGGCGCGGTCCATGACCGGGCGAAGGAATGCGTCGGCGGCAGAGCAGCGCCGCCCATTGGCCATTGTCACCTGATAATAAAATGCGCCGGTCTGGTCAGCGCTGTTGTAGTCTTCGTTAAGTGGCACACCTATTTCGGAAAAGGCAGCCAACACGGCGTCGTTGGTCGGATCGCGGTGCAATAAATCTTCGACGCGCAGCGGCCCGGTATCACCGCGAAACTCATTGGCCCCACCTGCGTAGGTTTCTCCACTGCGGAAGTAAGGGGCGACATCCGCCCAACTCCACCCGATTGCGCCCAGGTTGCCCCAGCTATCATAGTCGGCCGTTTGCCCGCGCACATAGAGCAGGCCATTTATGTTCGAGGATCCGCCAAGCCCGCGCCCACGAGGCAAGAGCATCTTTCGATTGCTGATGCCCGGTTCCGAGGCGCTGGTGTAGTGCCAAGAATGCCCAAACTCTGCCGTAGTCTTGCCATAGCCCGCAGGCATGGTGACGAAGGGGCTGGTGCCGCTGCCACCTGCTTCGATCAGGATAACGCGGTTTGCCGGATCGGCCGAAAGACGGTTGGCCAAGACGCACCCGGCCGATCCAGCTCCGACAATCACGAAATCAGTTTCGAAACTGACCATAAGCTACCCCCAGCCAGTTGTTGTTACGCCCGGAATGGGCGGTGAGCGCATTCCGGGTTGTCTGGCTGCCTGTTATAGAGCGAAGAAGGATTGGAAGAGAGGACTTCGATGCCCATTTTGAGCCGTGCCGTTTCCGCTGGCCTTTGCCTGTTGGCATTGGGAGCTGGTAGCCTGCAAGCTGAACCCGGACAGCCGGTTGCGCCCGCCGCGCCTCGCGCTGCAACTGCGGCAACGCGGGCGGTATTGGCGGAGGCCGCCAAGTCACTGCCGGCGGAGGATGGGGTCGACTTCGAATTCTCGCGCCGTGGCTTCATCGCGACCTGGCCGGAGCAAATCATCCGGCAAGCTAATGGCAAGCCTTCGTTTGACCTATCTGGTAACGATTTTATCGAAGGACCAGCGCCCGATACTGTCAATCCGGCGCTTTGGCGTCAGAACCGGGTGCTGCGGGCTGAGGGGCTGTTCCGCCTCGCTCCCGGACTTTATCAGGTGCGCAACTTCGATAACAGCAACGTGACCTTTATCGAAACGCCCAAAGGCTGGATTGTGATCGATCCACTGACAGTAGAGGAGGTGGCCAAAGCCGCGTTCGATCTGTTGAAGAAGCACGTGGCTGATAAGCCGGTACTGGCTGTCATCTATACCCATGGCCACACCGATCACTTTGCGGGCGCGACTGGGATCATTGATCCGCGAGATGTTGCGGCGGGCCGCGTTCAGGTGATCGCACCCAAGGGTTTTGTGGAAGAGGTGGTTAGCGAATGGATGCTGGCTGGCACAGCTATGGGCCGCAGGGCCTTCTACCAGTTCGGATACTTTCTTCCGCGCGGGCCGCAAGGGCATGCGGGGATGGGCATGGGCACGGCAATCGCCGCCGGCAAACAGGGTTTCATTCCGCCCACGGTTGAAATTGAGCGCACAGGTCAAACTGTGACCGTTGATGGCGTGGAATTGGTTTTCCAGATGACTCCCGGGGCTGAGGCGCCGACCGAGTTCAACCTTTGGATTCCCTCGCTTAAAGCGCTGTGCCTTGCTGAAACAGCCACTTCTACGCTGCATAACGTGCAAACCCTGCGAGGTGCCAAGGTGCGCGATGCCAAGGCCTGGGCTGATTATCTGACCGAGGCTCTGCGCTTGTGGGGTAGCCAGGCCGAACTTAGCTTTGGGTCGCATCACTGGCCGCGCTTCGGCACGGCGGCAGTGGTCCAACATGTCGCCCATCAGCGCGATGCCTATAAGTTCATCCATGATCAGGCAGTGCGTCGGATGAATTTGGGTCAGACCCCGACTGAAATCGCCGAGGGCCTCAAACTCCCTAAAGCGCTCCGCAACGACTGGTCGGTTCGCGAGTATTATGGAACCGTCAGTCACAACGCGAAGGCGGTCTACGATCGATACATGGGATGGTACGATGGGGTGCCCGCCAATCTCAATCCGCTGCCGCCAGTCGAGAAAGCTAAGCGCATGGTAAGCGCAATCGGCGGAGTTGCGGCATTGCATAAGCAAGCCGAGGCAGCCTTTGCTGCCGGAGATTATCGGTGGTCGGCCGAGCTAGCCAATTATGGTGTCTTCGCCGATCCGCAAGACCGAGCAGCCCGAACTCTCCTTGCCGACAGCTATGAGCAGCTTGGTTATCAGGCGGAAAGCGGGATTTGGCGCAACATCTACCTCACGGGAGCCCGTGAGTTGCGGCAGGGGCGGCCAGACGGATTTACCGAGTGAGGCTCTAGCTATCTGATGATGGCGACCCCGCTGGGTAGCTTCTTGGACTTGCTGGCGACGACCCTGGTGCCTGAACGGGCTGGTGAGACCCGACTTGGCTTCAATTTGGTTGATAGCATCAGCGGTGATCGCTTCGCAGTGACGCTTGGTAACTCGGTCCTGGTTAGTGAAAAGGGGCAGAGCCTGCCCGGAGCCCCTACGCTGACTGGTCCCAAGCCGGTGCTTTTGGGTATCCTGTTCCGGCAAGTGCCGCTCGATAGGATGGCTGCTGCAGGGCAAGTGACCGTGGTGGGTGATCCGGCTCCGATCCAAGAGCTTCTGCCAATGCTGGAACAGCCCCGATTGGATTTCAATATCATCGAACCGTGAGACGTGGGCCGCCAACAGTTGTCGGGAAGGTCTTGAACGCATAAACCGGTTAGCGGCTCTGGTTTGATTGACCAGGCCGGGCTAACAGGAGCGGACGGTGGCAGGCGATCGCCTGGAGCGCAATTTTGGTAAGCTTCATGCTGTGCATGTAGCGGCCTTCACGCGGCATCTGATTGAATGCCGTCATGCCTGTGATGGCGATCTGGACCTGTTTTTGGTCCTGACCATTATTGGCGAGCGGACATTTAGTCCGCAGTTTGCGCCCGAAGCTATGACGCACACCGAGTTCCTCGAAGGAACGGTGGGATCGGTCGAGCCGCTGGCGATCAACCTCCAGTCGATCGCCGATTACAGCGGCATTCCCCGCGAAACCGTGCGGCGCAAGATTGAGCAACTGATCGCCAAAGGCTGGGTCCAGCGTGACGAGCTGCGGTTTGTCACGGCAACCGACCAGGCCAATGATGAATTGCGCGATTTGACGGCCAGCACGCTACGCTATCTGCGCGAAATCGAGGCCGCCCTGGCCGTTTGCACCGCTCCCGCTAACCACGATGATGAGCCGCTCGCCTAGCCTCCGTTTCGGGCAATCAGGTCGACAAATTTGACACATTATCGGGCGATATGCGCCGATCAATGACATATTGCGCAATGATGGTTGACATTTTTTACGCAAATTGTCAGTCTTTGCGCAACTCAAACCGAAAATCGACGGTTGAGGGGGAGGAATCATGAAAACTGTCCATAGCCCGCGTATTGCTGTTCGTTTGATGCTTGGTGCCAGCCTGCTGGCCGTCGCAACCCCGGTTTTGGCTCAGGAAGCCGCAAACAATGGCGGTCTCGATGAGATCGTGGTGACCGCGCAGAAGCGTGAGCAGAACCTTCAGGAAGTGCCGATCGCAATCAGCGCCCTTGGCGCCGAAAAGCTTGAACGGCTTAATGTTCGCGACACCCGTGACCTGAGCGGTATCGCGCCCAACGTCACGATCGTGCAAAGCACCACCAGCAATTCGGCTGCAGTCATCTCGATCCGCGGGATCACCTCGCCGGCCAGCGAGTCGTTCGGTCTGGATCAGGCCAACGCCCTGTACATCGATGGCATCTACATCGGTCGTTCGGGCGCGAGCGCACTGGACGTGATGGACATCGAGCGCGTTGAAGTGCTGCGCGGGCCGCAGGGGACCCTGTTCGGTCGCAATTCGACCGGCGGCGCAATCGCTTTCATTTCACGGGATCCGAGCAACGAACTGGGCCTCAAGGCGCGCGGCGGCTTTGGCAACTATGGCGCATGGAACGCCAAGGCCTCGCTTGATACTGGCGAGATCTTCGGTGGGCTGAAAGCCACCCTGTCCTATGCACGGAGCCAGCGGAACGGGACGGTTGATAACATCCTGCAAGCCGATGATTCCAAGGATCCCGGCGCCCGCAAGACTGACGCCGTCCGCGCTGCAGTAAAGCTCGACATCGGCGGGACGGGCAGCATCCGCTATATCTTCGACTGGTCGAAGACGGTGGGTCGCCCGAATGCCTTCCAGTTGACCAACGTTGCCGATGGCACGCCGCGCGCGCCGCTGGTGCTCAATGGCCAGCCGGGCATTGTCCAGACCCAGCAGGCAGCCTTGCAACAATACCTGTCTCGCGCCACTTTCTTGGATTCACGCTGTGCTGCTTTGGCTGCGCCGACCCGGGTCTATCGCGACACCATCTGTCTGGACCAGGACAAGGATGCGACGGACAAGATGCAGGGGCATAACCTGCAGCTGCAAAATGACTTTGGCGGCTTTAAGCTGAAGGTAACCTCCGGTTATCGCAAATGGGATAGCATTTCGCTCGGCTCTGACTTGGATGGCCTTGGTCAGTTCCGTGGGCCGCAATTCACGAATGCTACTCTGTTCAATGGATTTCCTGCTGGCTTGCTGACGAGCCTCGGCTTTCCGGCCCCAAGCGTAGCTTTCCTCTCGACCGCATCGCTGCCAACCACCACGCAAGGCATGTTCGATACGAATAATGTCCGCAAGCACCAGCAATTCAGTCAAGAGTTCGAACTGTCCGGCGATAGCGATGCACTCGATTGGGTCGTCGGTAGTTTCTATTTCTGGGAAAAGGGTAGCGAGAATAACCCCCAGAATAGCGGTTACGCATTGGATACAAACGCTCTTATCTTCAGCGACACGGCCTTCGTAGGTGTGTTGCGCGGGGTTGGGTTCCCAGCCGCGGCTGCTGCGCTCTACGCACCGATGCTTGCGCCTTCATTCCGCGCTACTAATCCTGCCCAGTATCGTTTCCAGGTCACCAATGGCCTGCTGCGTTACACGACAAGCGCAGAATCAACGGCGCTTTATGGCCAGGCGACCTATTACGTGGGCGGCCGCGACAGCAAGCTGAGCCTCACGGCCGGTCTGCGCTACACCTGGGACAACAAGTCCATGATCCGTCAGCAATCGGGCGCAACCGCCCCGGCTGTCCCGGATCAGGGCGATGCCAGCTTCAAGCGCCTGACCTGGAACGCCATGGCCCGCTATGAATTCACCGACGATGTGTCGATGTATCTGCGCGCTGCCAGCGGTTACCGTTCGGGTGGCTTCAACGCTCCGGACACCACCGCAGTGGGTACCAATACGCTGGTCCCGTTCCAGTCTGAAACGATCGTTTCCTACGAAGCGGGTGTGAAGGCTGAACTGCTGGATCGTCACCTGCGTCTCAATTTTGCTGGCTATTACAACAAGTTTGACAATCTCGCGGCCAATATCCCCGTTGTCACCTCGACCCCGGGCGTGTTCGGTTCGCGCATCGTCAACGTTGGTAAGGTCGATTACGCGGGCTTCGAAGTTGAAGCCAGGGCCATCCTGAGCGACTATCTGTCGATTGATGGCACGTTCGGCTACGTCGATGTGAACTACAAGAAGTTCCCGATCCCGACCTCGGGTGCAGTCGGGGCCCCGCTGGTAGATATCGCGTCGATCGCCCGTGAAGGCTACACCTCGCGTTACACCGCGAACATTGCCGCCAACTTGCGCGTGCCGCTGAACGATGGCGGGACGACCCTGAATGGCCGCGTCGGCTATACCTATGAATCGCCGAAGTACAGCTTCTCGAACACGATTTCGACGCCGTTCAACGAACAGCTCAAGTCGGATCCGAAGAAGCAGATCGACGCGCAGATTTCGATCGACGGGATCAAGACCGGCGCTGGTGAAGCCCAGATCATGCTCTGGGGCAAGAACCTGACCAACCGTCACGAATTCGCCCGCGGTATCGACTTCGGTGCGCTCGGTTATGCCGGCGGCTTCTTTGCCGATCCGCGGACTTACGGCATGACGATCGGTCTCAAGTTCTGAGGCTATGACGGTTACCCGCATGCCGGGTAAAGCAGACGGGGTTGTCATCCGGTTGTTGAACCGGTTGGCAGCCCCGTCGGTCGTTTGGCGCGGGACTTTGATTTTGGCTAGCTTGGCCAGCGTTCTGACTTTGCCCGCGCAGGCGCGCAGCACTGGTCGCTCAGCCGAGCCGGCGCGCAATCCCTATCTGGCTGACAGCCCCAACAATCAGGCCCACTGGAACGACGCGGCAACCGATCACACCCCGGTTGCCGTTCCCAAAGGGCATTACTGCATGGTGCCGGGCGGTGCGGCGATCGTGCCAAGCGATAGCCTGGGGATCCCGGCTTATGGAGCAAAGGTTGGCGGGCGGCGGATCTATTGGTTCTTTTCCGGGACAGCGCTGCGCAAGCTTGAACTGATCGGCGGGCAGTTCATCGAGATTGATCGCCAGTCCATTCGTCAGACCTTGCCCGGCATGGCGGTGCTTGATCCCGCCCAGCGCCAGGCGCAGGCCGATGCGATCAAGGCCTTGCTGGATGCTGGTGATGAAGCCGGTCTCGCCACCTACCTTGCCGCTCAGCCCAATCGCCTGCTCCAGGCGGTGGAAGATCAGGTGGAACAGGGTGTGCTCTATTCGCTGTTCACACGCGATCATGGCTTTATCGGGGGCAATGCGCGGGGGCTGGTGGCGATCGATAACCTTGACCCGCGTGATCCGCATTCACGCTTGGGGGCGCCGCGCTATGCCGCTCTGCCGGACGGCTTGTTCGATGATGCCAGGGTCCGGCGCGGCACATTTTTTGCCGGCGATGCGGCATTTGGCCTGGGGATGACCTTCAACGGCTATCTCTTGGTCAGCACGCTCGGTGGCCGGATCGCGACGTTTGATCGGCGCAGCTTGCAACTGGTCGATAGCTTTACCGTCCCAGATCCCGATGAACTCTTCACCAATGGCTTTGCCACGAGCGAGGAGCTGGACGGGGGCGCGGTCTACGTCGCCTCCAATCACCGGATGTACCGGCTGGCAGTTGACCGGGCGGGGCAGATCCACGCTGATCCTGAACATGGTGCCTGGTCAGCAGACTATGATCGCGGCGAGCGGCTGCCCGTGGGCAAGATCGCTGATGGTACCGGGTCTACGCCGACGCTGGTCGGGTTTGGCCGTGATCAGGACAAGTTGGTGGTTTTGACCGATGGCGCGCGTAAGATGCGGCTGGTGGCGTTTTGGCGCGATCGCCTGCCGGAAGGCTGGCAGGGGCGGCCGGGGCTGTCGTCGCCACGGATTGCCGATCAAATCACGGTCGACCTTGGGCCGGATTTTCCGATTGTTCAGTCTGAGCAGTCGGTGGTGGGGCACGGTGGCTATGCCCTTGTGCTCAATTCGATGCTGCCACCGGCCCAGGCGCGGCCCTATCCCGCCAAGGGCGCGTTTCTCCGAGGGCTCTTGCTGGGGGCCACGCGCGATCTACCACGCGGCGTGGCCATGTACCGCTGGGATAGCGATCAGGATCGCTGGAAGGCGCTGTGGCAGCGGACCGATATCGGTACGGTTGCCACGGTTCCGTTCCTAAGCGGCAAAAGCCGGATGGTGGTTTTGAATGGCACGCTGGGCAGCTACAGCCGTGGCCTTTACCAGCTTGGCCTCGATCAGGACACTGGCAAGCTGGTCATGTCGATCGCATCGGGAACTGATCCGCGCTTCAATGGCGCTTTCACCGGCCTTAAGACCGATGACGATGGCAGCTTGATGTATACCACGATCTTTGGCCTGGTGCGGTTTGACGTGTCCCGCATGAAGCGGGCCAGCCAGGCGCCAGATCACGCCGGGCAGGGGTGCCGCTAACCGCTTAGGCCAGCAGACGCTGCGCCGCTTCGGCCCCTCCGCGCACCGCACCCTCGATATAGCCAACGCCGTTGCAATCACCCACCGTCTCAACCGCAAAGCCAGCTGCGCGCAGATGGTCGGCAAGGGTGTTGTCACCCGTCGCCCCCATCGCAACGATGACGTGATCGGCCCGGATCTGCTGCGTCGCTCCGGCGGCGTCGGTAAAGGTCACGGCCTCTGGCGCAATGCTGATCGCACTGGAGCCGCCATGCAGCCCAACCCCGTGTTCGCGCAATTCCGCCAGGATACGCATCCGCCGAACCAGTAGCAGGCCCTTGCCCAGCCGCGGGGCCGGTTCCACCACGGTGACGTGGCGGCCGCGCTCGTGCAGAAACTCGGCCAATTCGATCCCAACCAGTTCGCCGCCGATAATGACGATGTGTTCGCCCAGCGGCATCCAGGCCTTGGTCGCAGTGCGCACGAAATCCAGGTTGGCAGTAAGCCCGGTCGCGGCCCCAACCTTGGTTGCCAGCCGGGTCATTAGTCCGGTCTTGCGCTTCAGCTCTGGCGAATCTTCGCCCAGCAGCATCCGTCGCATATCTTCACCGCTGAAGACATGGGGCAGGTCGTTGCCGGGCAGGTCTGGCATATCGCGCCTTGCGCCGGTGGCTACGATCACAGCGTCGGGTGCCAGGCTGCGCAACAAATCCTCGTTGGCCTCGGTTTCAAGTCGCACAGTAATGTTTGAGCGGGCAACGCGCTCAACCAGCCAGTCCAGCAGTCGTTCGTTGGCGGGATAAGCGAGTGAGGCAATGCGTAAGGTGCCACCCAATCGCGCACTTTTCTCAAGCAAGGTTACACGATGTCCTGCATCCGAGAGCCGGCAAGCCGCCTCCATGCCGCCTGGACCACCTCCAATTACCACAAAGTGCTGACCAAAACGCTGTGGCTCTACCTGCTCGCATTCGAACCCGGTTTCCGGATTTACCGCGCAGCGCAGCGGCTGGCGCACATAAGCCGTGGATACGCAGGTGTAGCAGTAAATGCATGGGCGGATCATTTCCGGAGCATTGCCAGCCAGCTTGGCGGGCAGGTCCGGATCGGCCAGCAACTTGCGGCCCATGGCCAGAAAATCATACTTGCCTGCGGCAATATGGGCATCGGCTGCCTCAACCTCGACCCGGCCTGAGGCAATCACCGGAACCCGCACCGCTGCCTTGATTGCCGCCGCCGCGGGAATATTGGTTTCCGGCTCATGCGGAATGTTCGAAGCCGAATGCAGCTTCCCCTTGCCGGTATCGTGATAGGCCGAAACTGTAATCGCATCGACCCCGGCCGCTTCGACCAGCCGCGCCGCTTCGATCGCCAGATCCAAGGTGATCCCACCATCCTTGCCGACCTCGACCGAGTCTAGCTTGACCCAGACCGGGAAGTCGGCGCCAACGGCATTGCGCACAGCCGCGATCACCCGCAGTAGCAGCCGCGCCCGGTTCTCCAGCGGGCCGCCATATTCGTCGGTTCGGGTATTGGTCTTGGGCGACATGAACGAGGAGAGCAGATAGCCATGCCCGCCGTGGATCTCGATGGCGTCGAACCCCGCCGCCTTGGCGCGGGCGGCAGCATCACCAAACTGATCGACCACCTGATCGATGTCGGCCGGCTCCAACAATTTCAGCCGTGGCATCTTGCCAGAAAATCCGGCCATTTCCTCGGGCAGGAAATAGTCGATGAAGTCACCCTTCAGCGGCGGTGGATAGCACGGCGCCCACAGTTCCTGATCAAAGGCATCGGATGAATAGCCCGCCACCAAACCGCCATGATGCAATTGAACGGCAATCTTCGCGCCGTGGCGGTGAACCCGCTCGGTCAAGGTCTTGAGGCCGGGCAGGAAACGGTCGTCGGAAATTGCGGTCTGGTTGGGTTGAACCGCCCCGACGGGCCAGGCGACCCCCGCCACCCCGGTGATGATCAGACCCGCGCCGCCTTTGGCCTGCGTTTCATGATAGGCTAGCAACCGTTCACCAACATGGCCGTCTGGCTCGGAAAGGCTGACCCCCATGGCCGTGACGATGATCCGGTTGCGCAGGGCCATCGACCCGATCCGTCCGGTCGACAATAGGTGCCGGGTGCCCGCCATGATGTTTATCTCCTCAATCCCCAGCGGAAGCTTTGTCGCAGCAGGCCAGACGGGTCAATGTGATTCGCCATCCGATTGCGATCTGAAATTCGCATTGATATGATTTTCTGCTTTTTTGCTTCATTAATGCGTTTTTTAATGTGCATTTGACTACGCAAATTGTCAATTTTTGATCCCGGTCAATGTTCGCTTACCGGCCGCCGGCCCAGAGCTAGGGCAGGAGGAGCCAAACATGAGCAATACGGCAAGCGCAACCGATGCCCGCACCCCGCCGGTGGCAGTATGGCAGATACTGGAAAAACTGCGGGGGCAGGATCTGGTGGATTGGCGGGTTGCGCCGCTAGATGAGCGCCCCAGCCCGGCCGAGCGGGGTCTCGACATTGGCTTTCCCTATGGCTGGTATGCGCTGGAGCAGACGGATTTTGTGACGATCGGGCAGGTCAAGCCGCTGCGCTATTTCGCGCAGGACCTGGCGATCTGGCGCGGTGAGGATGGCCGGGTCCGCGTGACCGATGCCTGGTGCAAGCATTTGGGGGCCCATCTGGGCCACGGCGGCAAAGTCCATGGCAACCTGCTGGAATGCCCGTTCCACGCGTGGCGCTATGATGGCGAAGAAGGGGTGGTGAAGGACATTCCCTATGCCAAGGCGATCCCACCACAGGTTAAGCGCAAATGCCTGCGGACCTGGCCAGTGACCGAGGCCAATGGCTGGATCTGGGTATGGTATCACCCCGACCAGACAGTCGCGCCACTATGGGACGTTGTGGTGCACGAGGAATATGGCGATCCCGCATGGACCGATTATGCCATGCACGAATGGATCGTTTATGGCTCGATCCAGAACATGGCCGAAAATGGCGTCGATGTGGCCCATTTTAAATATATCCACGGCACGGCCGACGTGCCCAAGGCCGAACTGCGCTGGGGTGAGTGGGGCCGTGGGGCTGATGTGCGGGCACAGATGGGCACGCCCACCGGGGTGGTCGATGGCCTGATCAGTTACGATACCATGGGGCCGGGGCAGAGCTGGGTCCGTTTCCGCGGCATTTCAGAAACCTTGCTGGTCGCCAGTCTGGTGCCGATCGAGGAAGATGTCTTGCGCGTGCGCTATGGTTTCGTGCAGCCAAAGGCCCAGGCCGAGGGCCCCGATGCGGGGCTGGCCAGGGCGCTGGTCCGGGATATCTGCAAGCAGCTGGATCAAGACAAGGTGATCTGGGATCGGATGCGCTATGAACCCAATCCGATCATCTGCGATGGTGATGGGCCGATCCCGCAGTTCCGCCAATGGTACAGCCGGTACTATGCGGTTTCGGCCGCTGCGCAGCCTTAACCCGTCAGGCTTGGATAGTCAGTGTAGCCCTCCGCTTCGTCGGTGTTGAGCAGGGCATAGTTCGGCTTGGCCAGCGGTGCGCCTGCAGCAATCCGTTCGACCAGATCGGGATTGGCTATGAAAGCGCGGCCGAAGCTGACTGCTTCGGCCCGCCCGGCAGCCAGCAGCGCGGCCGCGCTTTCGGCCTTCAGGTTGTTGTTGGCGATGATTGGTCCCGAAAAGTTTGCGCGCAGCAAATCCAGCGTGTCGAGCTCGGCCAGACCCATGTCGACGACGTGGAGATAGGCCAATCCCAGGCTATCAGCAGCCTTGACGAAGGGGGCAAAGGTTGCCGCCGGATCGGTCGGATCCATTCCGTTATAGGGATTGCCCGGCGATATGCGGAAGCCGACGCGGCCAGGCCCGATCGCTTCGGCCAAGGCCGTCAAGACCATCATCGGGAAGTGGATGCGATGTTCCACGCTGCCGCCATAGGCGTCGTCGCGGTGGTTGCTCGCTGGGTTTAGAAACTGGTTGATCAGATAGCCGCTGGCGCAGTGCAGCTCGACCCCATCCAGCCCGGCGGCCATTGCATTGCGCCCAGCCTGGGCGAATTCCTCAACCAGGGCAGGGATCTCATCGCTGGTAAGGGCGCGGGGCATGGCGCAATCCGTCGGCGTGCCGTCTGGGCCGGGAACCGGCGTCGGGCAGGCAATTGGCGACGGGCCGATCACGTCAGCGGCAAAGCCGCGATTGGCCTCTACCACCACCCGCCCGCAATGCATCAACTGCATCACGATCCGGCCGCCGCGGGCGTGAACCGCCTCGGCCACGGCGCGCCAGCCGGCAATCTGTTCATCGCTGTGGATGCCAGGCGTGCGCCAATAGCCTTTGCCAACCAGGCTTGGTTGAACGCCTTCGGTGACGATCAGGCCGGCGCTTGCCCGCTGGGCATAGTATTCTACCATCAGCGCGGTTGGCACATCGCCCGGGCCAGCCCGGTCGCGCGTCATCGGCGCCATGACAATGCGATTGGCCAGCGCGATGTCTCCCAAGGCGATGGACGAGAAAAGGCTGCTGGACATTCGAGTTTAACTCCAGAATACCGTTGTTGACCACTATTTGCGTCGTCTTGTAAGTAAAATTCTACGCATATCAAGGAGAGGCAGGATGAATTACGGGTTTGATGGCCAGGTTGCGCTGGTGACTGGTGCCAGCGGCGGGATCGGCCGGGCCACAGCGCTGGGTTTTGCTGCCTCGGGTGCAGCCGTGGTCGTCTCTGATGTCAACGATGCTGGCGGGGAAGAAACGGTTGCCTTGATCGCCGCAGCTGGCGGTACCGCTGTTTATCAGCGCTGCAACGTGGCCGATACGGGTGAGGTAAAGGCGCTGGTTGCCCGGGCGGTCAGCGAATTTGGCCGGCTGGACTTTGCGCACAACAATGCCGGCATCAACAACATGGGTGCCAACGAATACGATGATGCCGTGTGGGACCGGGCCATCGCCATCAACCTTTCGGGGGTGATGTATTGCATGCGTGAAGAAGCAGAGGTGATGCTGGCGCAAGGCAAGGGGGCGATCGTCAACACCTCCTCAATCAACGGGCTGGTCGGCAATGGCGCCCAGCCGGGCTACACCGCAACCAAGCACGGCGTAATTGGCCTGACCCGCCATGGGGCTCTGCGCTGGGCCAAGGCGGGTATTCGCGTCAACGCCGTCTGTCCAGGCGTTATCGAAACGCCGATGACTGCACCGCTGACCGCGAACCCCGATATGAAGAAGATCCTCGATAACATGACGCCGATGGGCCGGATGGGGCAGGCCGAGGAGATTGCGGCGGCGGTGCTGTGGCTTTGTTCCGATCAAGCCAGCTTTGTCACCGGTCACCCGCTGGTCGTCGATGGCGGTGCCACGACGGACTGAGCGAGCGCGATTGCTGCGCCAAAAAAAGGCCCGCTCCGGACTGCCGGGGCGGGCCTTTTCGCTGGAGAGCCGGATTGATCAGGCGGCGCTTTCCCACGGGGCGGTCTTGGTGCCCTTGGTGGTGTAGCGGCCGTTGACGCGCTTCTGGAAGGCTTCGGCCTGGGCGCGCGGATTGTAGAACTGGCGATACCAGATCCGCACCTTGTCAAACGGACCATCGCCGCGCACCATCATCGGGTTCAGGCACGGACGCTTGTTCGACCAGATTTCGAAATCCTGGGCAAAAGCATCGACGCCGGCCTCTTCATAAGCGCTGGCCAGGGCAATGTCGTCGGCGTTCGGCTGGGCGTTATCGACCTTGACCAACAGTCCGTACCAGACCTTGATCACACCATCGTCAATCGGGGTATGGGCGATCAACATGTGCGACGGGTTGGCGCCGAT
>JACCEA010673561.1_pt1 | contig 16434 bp, 8 predicted proteins | sample 7449851 | NCBI WGS metagenome assembly JACCEA01 (sample SAMN15323453, study PRJNA562643) | freshwater metagenome | isolation source: river surface water | place: USA:Blue River Watershed | collected 2017-08-18 | reverse complement strand
GACTCAAACAGTTTGATCGTCCACAATTGGGGCATAGCTGTGCATTGGAGTTTTTCCGAAGAGGTTCATGAAGGTGCGATTTCGGCACTCGGTAATTTGCTCACGTCTAAGGATCCAACTCAACTCGCATTCGTCGAGGACCTAATTCAGAGAATTTCCAGCTCCTTTTCCTCATTGACATGCGATCCGGAGCACTGTGATGGGAGGATCACCGCTAATCCAAACGTTCGTTGGATGCGCATGTGGCCAGAAAGAAGTGGGAAAGTATGGCATCCAGCTCCCGCGGATGTTGGAAGTAATTCCCAGGAATCTGGACCCAAGCCAGGAGATTTCTGAGCATGCTCTACCAAACCGAGACCGGATTCATTGACGTCGTCATTGAGCCACAGTTTGCTCACTTTCAATTTGGATCCCAACTGGCATCAATTCGATCATCAGATCTCACTTCGTTGCAGCGCATGACCAACTCAGTCAGGGGCGAAATCGACTTTCGGCAACACGACAGCGTCTTCCCTTTCACCGGCTACGCATATCTAGATGATCTGGCTAGGCAGCTCAAAACCATGTCTGTCATTACCCAGGCTGACAGAGCTAATGAGAACTTCAGCAGAAAACCAGCAGCGTTCATGTTCTTAGGTTTTGAGGAAGACGATTACTACGGCGAGCCAGAAGAGTGGCAGGGCGCTCTTTACCCAGATGAGGTTTTTGACTTTCAATTCAGTGCTGGCCGTTACCTCGAATACTTCAGAGTCTGGCCACTGTTTCACTTGCCTCAGGAGCTGAAGGTCTCTCGGTAGCCACTCAGAGACCCCACCAGAACACCGACAAAAAGACAAGGGCCCAGATCGCTCTGGGCCCTAAACCGAATCACGCGGGAATCGGTCCTGTGGCACAAATCTAACACCGTCTCCCATCAAAAATAAAAATGTCAGACCCCCTCACTAGTTTTTCTTCAAACCTTGGGAGGGACGAAAATGAAGTCAAAGACTCTAAAAGCAATTTCAAAAGGCCGTGCAGTTCACCTGATCGATATCGAGAACCTGTGCATGGATTCGAATCCAACTGAAGCAATGGTGGCAGCTGCAAAGTCGGTATACATTAAAAAGGTAAACCCTGGCCCTAACGATTTGTTCTATGTGACCGTCAGCTCTAAGGGCAACCTTGTTCCAGTTCTATTCGGTTGGACCGGTGCCACCCATGCTTTCAAAGAGGGTCACGATGGTGCGGACATCTTGTTGGCAGAGCTGATTCTCAACGGTGATCTAGAAACTCGTTTCGAGAAGGTTTACCTTGCCTCAGGTGACGGTGGCCTAGCACCATTTGCGTCCAGTCTTCTCAGCAAGGGAGTATCGCTTGAGGTTGTGTCAGCTCCTCGTGCACTTGCCACCCAGTACCGGTTTATTGGTGCACCTGTTACATACATCAGACCTGAGCTGGAGCTGGCTGCCTAATGAGTCAGATCAATCCCCCCAGTTGAGGGGACTTGTAGTACCCGCAGCGATAAAGAAAATTTGATTTTCCAGCCTCAAAACCCAGGACGTTTCCCGCGAACAAATCACTCAAGAAACACATGAGCAAGAAACAGCAAGGAAAAGAAATGAACAACGAGATTAAGTGTCCGAACTGCAAGACGGTTTTTTCAATCGACGAGGCACAGTATGCAGAGATCATGTCCCAGGTTAGAACCGCTGAGTTTGAGCGAGACCTAGCTGACCGACTCCACGAAATCGAGCAACGTCAGAAGATGGAGATCCAGCTGGCAGAGACCAAGGTTGCCGAGAAGCTTAAGTCCGAGGCGGCTAAGAAGGATCAGGAGCTAGCAGAGCTCAAAGCAAAGCTCAACAACACCGAAACCGAGAAGAAGCTGGCTGTTCAGGAGGCCCTCACCAAAGTCGAACTGGAGCGCGAGAAATTGAAAGCGGAACTCGAGCGTGCGACATTGACCCAGGAGGTTGAGGTAAACAAGATTGCGCAGGCCAAAGAGCTGGTTATCTCGGACCTGCAGGCCAGACTCGACGAGGCTCAGCGCTACAAGGCGTCTCTTTCCACTAAGGGCATCGGTGAGGAATTTGAAAATTACTGCCGAACCGAATTCGAAAAGATCCGAGCAACGGCTTTCCCTCGTGCTTACTTTGAGAAGGATTCCGAGGTCGTCGAGAACACCAAGGGTGACTTCGTGTTCCGCGACTATGACGAGAACGGGGTAGAGATTATCTCGATCATGTTTGAGATGAAGAATGAGGCTGAAGGTAGCAAGAAGGGTCAGAAGAACGAGAGCTTCTACGACAAATTAGACAAAGACCGCACTAAGAAAAACTGCGAATACGCGGTTTTAGTCACCACACTTGAAAAAGAGAGCGAGCTTTTCAACTCTGGAATCGTCGATGTCTCCCACAAGCACGAGAAGATGTTCGTTATCAGGCCCCAGTTCTTTATTCCAATGATCACGACCCTCCGGAATGCAGCAATGAAGTCTGTCAAGGTGAAGGCTGAGCTAGAGACAATCAAAGCTCAGAACATCGATGTGACGAACTTCGAGAAGCACCTCACCGATTTCCAGACTTACGTTGAGGGCAAGCACAAGGATGCTACCAAGCACTATGAAGAGGTCATCAAGAACATCGATAAAACAATCGGTGACCTTGAGAAGATGAAAGAAAACTTCCGTATTTTCGTTCGCGATCTACAGCTGATCGACAAGAAGGCCCAGGAAGTCTCTGTGTCGAAGTTGACTAGGGGTAACCCAACGATGCAGCAAAAGTTCAAAGAGCTGGAGGGTTAGGCCTTATCGACTGGCCTCATGCTTTCAACGTGAGGCCAGTCGAACTGGGATCTACCACGGGGTCTAATAGAGGTCGGGTGTCATATCTTGTGCAAAATTGCCGCTAACGCATCCAGCGCTCGACCACGTGATATCAACTCGTGGTCCCGCTGATTTCGATAGCTTCGTAGGCACTTGTAACAGCTGGTTTCCGGTCCACATTCGCATCGAGCAACCCTTCGGTGCGCCGTATCGAAGACCCTGCCCAGATTCTCTGCAATCAATTTGGCATAGCCCGCACCGGCCGGTACTGCGTCGACCAGAGCCACGCGCAGAATCTTTGGGGGAGAAGGCAGCAGCACGACATCTATGTCGTCGTGTGCAATTTGAAGCCCCTCGGCCGCTCCTTCTAACAGTGCGTAAGCCACGTCCTGCCCGACTTCTCCTGAGGTCAGTTCAGTTGTGGCTAGGTCGATCGAGATATGAACAATGTCGGTCTCGAATGAGTGCCCTAGTTCTATGTGCTCGCGGAAGAGGTGTGTGCACTTCTTGTCTCCGCTGTGAGGGCGCTCATGCTCCTTTGGCTTCGACTCCGCAATGGTTGGCACGCAATAGTCGCAGTACTGACACCACCTAAAACCAGTGCCTATCGGACCGGAGTTGATTACGACCAGTCGGGCCACTGTTCGAAGCTCAGCCGAAACTCCGGCCGGGGTGTTCTTGCCTGAAAAGACCGTCGCAACTCCTTGATCGTTCAGGTACAGACTCCGCTGGCCTGAATAAGTGGTGCGATTCTCACCAGGCTTTCTGCTGCCACCTCTGGCAACAAAACCCCACTGAGGAGTTAAGTAATTTCCGTGCTTGAGTTTTTGAGAGTTACAGCTTGCGCACCTTTGAAGCTTCTCGTTAGGCACATACTTGCGCTCTTGGTATTCATTGCAATCTAGGCACTTGGAGTACTCTATGCGCACGAAGCCCTTCTCTGCGTCTTTCGCACTATATGGCTTCTGAAGCCCAATTGACTCCCAAATGTACCCCGCAGCAATCAACTCATTTCCGGGGGCATACTCAAATATCGCAATAGACAAATCGCGGTCTAACTCAACCCTTGAAGCCAAGTCTCCAGACTCTCCCCTTCTAGGTATCAGCGGTACAGTGTCGACCGGGAAGCCATATTTAGGAATGAGGTTGTGGCTCGAAAGGAACCCAATCAGGTCTTTGCCCTTGATGGTCCTGAGTGTCTTCTGCAAACTGTCCGCAACTTTGTACTTCTTGTCCTCGGCCGCCTTCCGAATCAACTCTTCGTATTCCTCGACCTCAGCAGTGAATCCCTCGCGGACCCGATCCATGAGTTCGCCGAAATCCCGCAAAGTTGCAGCCCAGATTTGGTTGGCACGAGCTGCTAGTTGTGAAGGGATCATCGCGTCGAACCGGGCTCGAAGCTGATCAGTATTCCCATGAATCCAGTCAACGACCTGGTCTCCTAGAGAGGCACCGCTTGAATCTATGAAGTCCCCAACTTTGCCAAGCTTTGACATCCCCTTTGCTTTGAAGAAGGCTGAGAAGAAGAGACTGTAAGCATGGCGTTGGAAAATTCTCTCGTTCGCCAATTCAACGTAAGGTGACCTCATCTCACCAGCAACCATTTTTGTCGGGTCGCTGAACATGGATAAGTCATGCGGGCGCCTTTGTGCGTATGTCAAAATCAGCGCAGCACTGTCAGCACGTCTTCCAGCGCGTCCGGCACGTTGCAGGTAGTTTGCAACGCTTGGCGGCACGTTTCGAAGTAGTACCGTTTGCAGCTCACCGACATCGACTCCGAGTTCGAACGTGGTTGACGAGCTGAGAACGTTGATTCGCCCTTCAATGAAGGATTGCTGTACTTCGGCGGCGTATTTCGTCTCTAGCTGCGCGGTGTGCTCGCTTGCGACAAGCCCAAAGAGCCCCGGCTCCTTATAGGTATTTGCATAATAAGACTCTTCAGCTGCGTCGATTACTTGGGAAGCGTTTCGCTCCTCTAGCTCTCCGGAACAACCGAATCTTGAGCAAACATTGGCGGCCGAAACGGGAGAAATCCGTCCGCAGAGATTGCATTCAAAAACAACCGAACTGAGAGCCATCGATCGGAGCCTCAGTTTCTTGTGATTGAGCTGAAACACCAACCCGTTTGAATTGTTTGAAGTCAGGTAATCGGAAAGTGGTCCCGTTCGATGCGTCAAGGACTGCCAGATTCCCTTGAGAACCGACTCGGGGTCCAGGTTCAGACCTAATTTGGCAAGGACTTTGGCGGCATACTCCAGCCTCGCGTTAGATTTTGCAGCTGGCAGCCAGCTGTAGGCTCGGATCTTTTTATCAGGCGCTGCTTCTCGAATGTATAGCGGCCCGATACGGGGCCTGAAAAGTTCGGAGCCGACATCCACTCCACTATTAGCTGAGAGCATTCCACCAGAGCGAAGAGTGTTCAACAGCTCGTGCACCAAGCCTCGAGCATCTCGAATACTCATGCCCGCGCTCACTAGTGGTGCGTAAGTTGCTTCGTCATGCGGCAGATCTATTTCCCAAACGATCAAACCTGTGCCTTCGAGGCTCGCTTGTCGGTCTGTCGCGACTGCTTCAAAATGAATGTGCTTCGAGATTTCGAGTTCCGCCGCCAGAGGAGTCTCAAATGACATGCCTAAGGCTTTCGATTGGATGAGTGGCTTTATGAAACTGATTAGGCTGTCAGGATCGATCTTTGCATCGGGATATCCATGTTCGGCATCCAGCAGCCCCCTGAATATCAGCTTTCGCCAGAGGATCTTCTCAAAAGCATCGTGCATGTAGGGGGCAAAGAATGCCGCCTGCTGTCGATTATCAGAGAAGATCATGAGCTTACGACCCTCACCCGGAAGCTGCGAGGCCCGATCTCCACTAGCTGCTGGAAGCTCCTGGTAGAGCTTGCTTCCAATTACCGAAGCTGCAGCGTTGTTTCCGCTTTCAAGTCTTCGGAGCAGGTTCTGTCCTCGGCCCAGGCAGTACTCGCACTTGTTGTCTCGCTCGGTAAGGCGAACACTGACAAAGCTCTGGCAGCCGCAATCCGCACAACTGCCACCCCATTGGGACTCGATTAGGCCACATTCAACACAAACCGCGTATGAGTGGGCCGCAGTCTGCGGGTCTACGTTTTCCTCGTCAAATAAAACTTGGTCATCGTCATCTTCTGCTGGAATGTCCTCGAGCACATATGCGAAGACGGATTTACCTTTTGACTCTTCCTCGCTCACAGATGGGATGAGATAGTTCTTGCCGTTCTTTTCGACCTTTTTGCCCAAGTAGTAGGCCGCTCCACAACGCTTGCAGCCAGCCACTTCAAAACTTGGAAGTTCACATTCTTCACACTTGGCATGTCGGTTCAATGTTGCATGTGGGTCCTCTGAAAGGCAGACAAAAATACCTTCGGTTGCGCTCGCGAAAAGGTGGTACCTAGCTGAAAAAACGGGTCTCCCGAACTCATCCTTGACGCGAGAGCCAAGATCGATAATTTTCGTGACGGCACTCTCTGCCGCCTCGTCTTCACCGAAAATAATCCCAGCCAAGTCACTAACGGTTCTTGGCCCCTTCAGAAGCTCGGACCTCAGGGCCGAGACTGATTTTTCGGTTTCGAAGGATTTGGCTAGGTCGGGGCCGCTTACCCCATGGCGGGAGGCTGCAGCTCTAAAAGCCTCTTCCGAATCGATCATCTCCCAGTCGGCAGGCGAGAGGGGTCCCCAGGTCCCGGCTTCAATCTGCCTTCGCTGCGGAGTGACTAAATCAGATTCTTCGTTGACATCGGCTGGAATGGAAAAGTCATTACCAAAGAAATTCTTTGCAAACGACTCTTTTTCCTCGGCAGAGCCTCCGATGGTCGCCGTGGTTCCAATCGTCAGAATTTTGCGTTCTCGATCTACCCGCTCCCGTAGCTTTCTGAGCAACATCGACACCTCTACGCCATGAGCGCCATCGTAGGTGTGGGCTTCGTCCGCGACTATGAACTTCCAATTCGAAGAATATGGTCCGTTGAAGATTTCGTGGTCCTCTGGCCTTAGCAACAGGTACTCCAACATGGCGTAGTTAGTTAGGAGAATGTTTGGCGGAGTCTCCTGCATTTGCTGTCTTGAGATCAGCTCGTTTGGCGGAGGGTTTTTACCTTCCATTTTTCTGTAGTTGTCCAGGGCCGCTTTGGGTTCCTGCTCTGTCTCTCCCGTGTAACGCCCGAATGTGATTTCGGGATAGTTACTCAGAAGCTCTCGGATTCTTTTCACCTGGTCATTTGCAAGTGCGTTCATCGGATAGAGCAGTAGTGCCCTTACTCCAGGACCTAACTCGCCACGCTCTTTTTCTCGCATCAAGAAGTTGAAGATTGGGAGCAAGAAGCTCTCTGTTTTTCCCGAACCGGTTCCTGTTGCGATCAAAACATTCCTGCCCTGAGCCACCTTTCTAATTGCCGCCTCTTGATGGGCGTAAGTTGGCCTATCCAGTGGGAAGGAGTTGCTGGCCAGTTTGCTGAACTCGCCTGACAAAACTCCCTCCGCTATGAGTTCGTTGATAGTTTTTCCGGTCGTGTAGGGCGGGGTGGCCTCAAGGAAGGGTCCCTTCACTATCCCTGAGCCGCTCTCCACCGAAGACAGGATCGCCTTGCTAATGGCGTCAGCCATTTTCTCTTGACGAGGCTGAATCAAAGATTGCAGATATCGCCGATATGTCTCGGTGATCGCATCTGCTGAATGCAATGGATTCAAAGTAGTCATTTTGTGACCTCTATCTCTCGGAGTGCTAACTCGGCTATGGCTAAATCCATCTCAACCAGAAACGGTGATGCGATTGACATTTTCAAGTAAAAAGGCCTGACTCGATCAAATATCGTTTTCGCACCGACGTTTCCCCTGGCAGCAAGACGTGCTGCGAGAGCCGAGCGAAATGAGATTGCAGGCCAGTTGGCGATCCTGCTTCTCAGGCCTGGGATCGCCTTCAATTCATCTTTGTTCAAAAGCGGACGAACTTCCAGTAATTGTGAAATCTCAATGGGCACCAGAGTGCCAACTTCAGCAAGTGAATTAGTAACCTCAAGTGCCCAGTCGACACCTAGGCCAGCGATCATCGATTCCGTCTGATCACGTAGTGGTTTGAATACATTCAGGAAAACAGTTCCGCCATCCAGGAGTCTTGCTGGAACATAGCCCGCTGAAACTTCTGCAAAAAAACTGTCGTCTGATCTAATAAGAGCCGGAAGCTTTGGATCGTTGAAGTTCAAGAGATTCAGCTTGTAACTGAGCACTGAAAGGAGGGCCGGTTCGTCTCGCTCATCAATTCCCGGATTTTGCGCGCCCCACACCGACGTTGCGACATCCGCCAATTCGCGTGCACGCTCTGAATCACCGATCGCGATCCCAGCCGAAACAAGTGAGGGGCGCCCAACCATTTCAGTGACACTAATACCGGTCACGACTGGCGCTGTAGCTACAACGCCTGACTCAATCATGTCTGAGACCGTCTGAGCCGCAGTCCTTGAACTCGCGGGATACAGAGCTACAGCGTCCTGAGACCTTGAAAGGATTCGGCCCGCAAGATCTCGCAACTTGGCGGCACCCGACATTCTGCTCATGGCTGCTTGCGAGGCGCTGGTAAAGCAGGCCCAGGCCAAACTGGGCTCCATCTCTTCCAGAAGCTGAGACTCTTGCCCGGTCATGAACCAGTGAATCAACGCCTGTTCGGGACTGAGCTCAGGATTTGGTGGCAGCACAGTGAACTCGACAGTATTGCTGCTTTCCATGTCGGGTTGCGAGCCAAAGTCATGAGGAGCCCAGGGGCTGCTCACGGCAACAGTGATGGCTAACTTTCCAGAAGAGCGAAGGTGTTCTGGAATGCCAATCTCGGGCTCCGAAATAGTAATAATTGTTGGCTTTACCCATGGAGCACCGGTTGCAAACATCGCAACCTGAAGCCCTTCCGGAACAACCCCGCCCGGAAATTTGAACTTCAGAGTCGAGAAGTCATCACCCATTTCCACTTCTTGAAAAAGCTTCTTCGGATAACAAGATCCCGCTTGGAGCTCCCTTCCGGTGTCATCGCGAATGATCAGCCTGAATGCTCCGCGTGCGTTTGCTGCATCTCCTAGTTCACGAAGATCGAACTTAAACCAGGGCGAGCTGACTCTGGGTTGAAGTACCTGAGACTCACCCGAGCTCCATCTCGCAATGAGAGCTGCGGTTCGGGCGATTTCGGAGGAAAAGAACAGCTGAAGCTCAGTGAGGTTCTCCACATGAGATTTCGTTGGTTCAATCCACTCTGTGTGCCTCTTTGACCTTAGGTTGAAGAGTTCAAAGAATTCGTATCGCGCTCGAGCGGTGACAGCGATTGGGTTACTTCCAGGGATGGTCAGGCGCTTGAATCTCTCTTTCGGACCCAGCACAACCTTTTCATGAAACCCATTCAAACCTGAAAGCTCAAATAGGCAGGAATCCAGGCCGGTTCCATCGCCTTTGAGCTGTCTTGTCATGCCGTCATAGCTTGATAAGAGTCCGGGAATCACAGTTCGAGTAACAGTCGTTGTTTGGCCGAATCCTCGGGAAATCTGTATTACAAAGGTGCCACTCAGTTCCGACGGTGGATCTGCCTTGACTCGTCCTTGAGTCGCGCTTACCGAGCTAGACCAAAGCAGAGTCCTTGATTCTGATCGAATCTGGTAGGTCCAAGACTCCCCATCCTCGGACAGTGTGCCCAGGTCAAAGACCGGGAATTCTGAGAAGACGGGGGAGTCATCTTGGTCAAACACACCAGGTACCAGTCCGTTATTCGAAACTCTCGGTCTGCGGAAGGCTGATATCGCCCGTCTCAGTGGCCGTGAATTACCTCCAAATGAGATCTCGATTGCCTCCGCCTGAGAGCAATCAATCTCAAGCGAGGACCAGCCAGTCTCAAAGTCAGTACTACCCCATCCGAGAGGCGCGTCAACGCTTCGGTTGGCGTGGAGACCATCAACCTGTATTTCGGGAGCATTCTGACTGTATATGGTTCGGTTTGGGTAGAGCACTCGCACGAGCCCAGGCTCGAGCGGCCCCTTCCCTGGGTTCATTTTTCCTTCTGAGTCAAAAAACATTACTGGCTGATCGTCTGGGAAAAGCGACAAGGCCCACGTTCGCTTTTGCAGGCTGGAATAAGAATCAAGCGATTCTGACTGAACCGTTAGCTGACCCACTGGAGCACTGAGCTCCTGTGACCTTTCTTGACGAGAGACGCCGACTAGCTCTTGAGCTAAGTCAACTGTGTGGATTGTGCCGCCCGCTTCAATCGTCCACCTGACTGGAGATTGTTGGGACTCAGGGAGTGCCGGGAAGACGACCTCCAGCTGATTGTCCATAGAGTAATCCCACCTCAAGTATGGCGCTTTAACTCTCGCTACTGAGCTGCCAGCTCTCCTCAGTCCCGCTCTACCTATTTCATTTACGAGCCTGGATACCTCCGCTATGACGCGCGCCGGTAGCCCCTCTCCAGCGGTCGGATTATCTGGTTCATCCAGGATTTCAACACATCTAGCAACGAAGTCGTCTGCAACGTTTCCGGCTTGATTTATGAAGTGCCAGATGGGTTTGTCCAGAGAAGCGGCCTGGACGCGATCAGGGGCTATTGCCCGGATACCCTCATTGAACGACAGATTGTCAAAATCTGGATTTGATCTGTATTCCCGAATGAGGCGCCGGACGAATTTCTCCTGGCTACTGACCGGAATTCCTGCGTGAAGCAGGATTTCTCCTATTCTGCCCAGAGGGTGTTCAAATCTCTCCAGCCTGAACTTGTTCAGTGCTTGACGATGCAGCCTGGAGATGATTTCTTGTAAACCCTGACTACTTGGCAGATCCAGGCCCTCAAAAATGAAAGGCCACAAGGTCCCCTGTTGCATCTTTGAAGACGCGATGCAGTTGAGCCCCACCAAGAATGATGCTGGCCTATCCCGCAAGATTCTCTCAGTTTGCTTCGTCCGGAAGAACTTGCCAATTTCAGCCAGCCCGTTCAGTGCATCGGCATCGTCATAATCGACCTGTACAACCAGGCTTGAGGAAAACAGCTGGTCAGCCCATTCGCCCTCGAGAGAATCCCGACGTTCAGTTTCTGCGGCAGCTCTCTCTTCGGCGAGTTTGGACTCCTCATCGATTCCCATCGGCAAATCCTGCTAGAGAGTCTCGACGAAGAAGTGGCCTGCGAACCAATCCTTCGATTCAATTTCACCAAAATACTCAGGCCCGTTGTCACCGAAGCAAATTAAATCGCCGTCCCATGTCACGCGAACCAATTCTCCATCTGCGAGATCGAGTCTTGCCCTCTTCAAAGTTGATGCCGTCACATTACCTAGATAGGTTTCGTTTAGAACGGCTCCAGTCTCACCGTCGATTACCTGATCCTGATGCAGTTCATATGACCTTGGCAACAAGAACTTCAGGAATGGGTCCTGGGCTGGTTCCTCTTTTTCACCCCAAAATCCGACGCATCTAAGAACCCCGTGCACATAAGCAGCCACTTGACCAAGTTCGTCTACCCACAACCAGCCAGACTTCAAGAGCAGACGCCAGAGCTTGAGGTAGCGCTCAGATTGAACTGCTGTCAGTTCGGTGGTTACGTTGGCTTGCTTTTGGCTATCGACCAAGATGCCGGATTCGGTGAGTGAAATCTTTCGACTTGGGAGGTCGCCTAGCCATACAGCACCCACCGCTCGCTGAGCTTGCGCCACTTGGGCCTGCGGAGCCGGAGATGGAGTCGGATTAGGTTCGGGATCGACGCGCTCATTGGGCTGATACGTTCCATTTTTTAGCTCTAGGGCGCGCTTACGAACCTTCTCTATGTCGTCCAGCACTTCTAGATTGCATTTGGCAGCTATGAAGTAGCAAAGCTCCATAGCCTTCACTAGTTCATGAACGTTGTGCGGGTTGTAATCGTGATACCAGCGATTGCGAGTCTCAACGAGTTCTTTGGCGTTCTTGAAGAAGTTGTATGCGGTCGTTGGCAGAAATCGCTTGATTATGGAATTTTGGTTGTAGTACGGCTCGTTGATGATCCAGCTGAAATCGTAGGGAGAATAAGATCTCCTGAACGGTCTTCCACTCTGGTGGGCCTCTTGCGCTCTGAGATCCTCCAGTTTCGACAGCCAGTCGTTCCCAGCCAGTTTCGTCATCTCACGATTTATCCTTGTGCCGAGCTCCAGCCCGATCGCTGACAGAGAAGTACCAAAAGCTCCAAGGCAATCTCCAGGTGAGCTGGTTTCCGGCAGGTGAATCTGATAGCCCGCCATGATTAGAGATCAACAACCTTTGATTGCCCGAGACCTTTCATGAGCGCAACCACTCGGGTCAAAGTCCACGGAAGCACGAGTAGATTAGCTTTTTCCGCCGGGATCGAGACAGCGACGCTGTCCTTGAATTTCTTTGCGTTTGGGTTTACCTGCTCCCAGGTTCCAATCTGGAAACCGAGTCCTTCAAGCCATTCATTCGCATCGTCACCGAGAAGCCAACTCAGCTCATCCATCGATACAAAGTTCAACGTCGGATACGATTTTCCACCTGGACGGAGGGCTCTCAAAAGAGCCGCCCAATCTCCGTTGTCCAGTCGCTGGACTGTCATCGCGCCGTTTCTATTGAGGTGATCGTAAAGGGGTGGCGGCGTCGAGATGAAATCCGTGAGCTTCAATAAGGTGTCGTTGGGGCCAAAGTCTCGAAGTTGGACTTCTGCCACCAGCTGGTCTGGTGTTCTGATTGAAGACACAATTGCCGAGCCAGCTTCATTTCCGGTCCCGAAGATTTGACGAGTTTCCCCAGTCAGCTCAACCTCTACACCTGCAACGTTGTACTTCATGCAACCCCCACGATCCATGTCCAGCATAATCAGCCCCGGTGAGATTTTTATTGGCGCAGTCAAAAGCGTTAACTTTGGTGCCCCACTCGCGCCAATCTTCCCAATTCCAGTCCAATACCTTCATCTTTGAGGCGTGAATTCTGATTGCCACCCGAATAGTGTGTTACTTGGGGGTAACAATGAAACTAGTACCAGGCACAAATGCCCTAGTCGTCACGTCAAACACAAAGTCGTACTTGAAGTGGTCTGGGAACAAAGGTTACGAGGACCAGCTTGGCAAGCTCTACGACTTTGACGATGCAGTTCCTTCTTGGCATCGCATACAGCTTGGCTCGCTTCTTTTCATCTCAAGGGATGTGAAAATCGCCGGGCTTGGAGTAGTGCATGGCCTGAGCGCCACACACAAAATCAAGGAACTCTTTTGTTGTCCTAGCTGTGCGAGGCAAACCCTTTCCGAAAGATCAAACGGCACTTTTTCTTGCACGAACTGCAAGCAGGAAGTCAAACCTGAGAACAGATTGATCAAGACTAAGGAAGTGACTCGAGTCCAGGCTGTTTATGAAAAGGCCTGGTTTCCTTCAAAGGCCATCTTCGAAACCGCGGAACTTCAACACCTACTGAAGACGAACGACAGACAAAGTGCTATTCGTGAATTAGAGGAGTCCAAGATCACCATCGCGGTAGCCAAGCTTGGACTGAACATGAAGTTTTTAGAGTTTCCCGCTTCGCCCTAGATTCAGGACTCGAATCGTAAAAATGTCCGAAGCCGGAAGTAGGCTGAGAGATTAGAAATTGGGGTGTGCAGTGAAGATCAAATCAAATCGGGAAATCAGCTGGAATTTGGATACCCAGCATTCCGGATTGACTGGAGTGGCGGTTCATTTTGGTAATGGCCCTCAGCCGATTCAGGTTGCAATTGCGTCTGCAAACTCCACGCCCAGTCGTGCCCAGCTCAAGGCTTTGTTCGTCGAACGCAAGGGCAACTTGAACACGTTGGTTGTAGCGGTTGTTGTTGGCGACCAAGTTAGCCTCTTTGGGCCGGATCCTGACACCGAAGTTTTGACTGAGAAAGTGTCAACTGCGGAAGCAATACTGAACTCGATTCTCGAGCAGCCCACCGAAATCTTGGCTTACCAAAGAGCAGTCTCAATCAGGCGTTCGAGGCAGACTACTGAACTAGTTGGGTTCACCAATAGCGGGCTGTTTGCGAGTCACTACATCAGAAGCAGCATCGACCGTCACGCGAAGTGGAAGACCGCCCAAGAGAACTCAACCAGGATTCAGGGTCTTCGCGATAAGCAGTTGATTCAAGCTCTTGGATTTGAAATCACATCTACCCCCTCAAACACCCTTGTATTGAGCGCAAGGGGGCAAGACAAACGAGTAGTTGCAATCCTTCTCGACCAGAACGAAAGCTTTGATTCAAAGAGCATCAGGTTTCAAGCTTCCCCCGTGGAGTGGAGCCTTGCCATTGCTGCTGAAACCGGTGCACCATGGGTAATTGCGATCCGTGATTCACAGCTCCGCCTTTATCCCGCCAAAGATGGTGTTGGAGTTGGGCAGAAGAGCCAAGCAGAGACCTACTTTGAAATTGACTTGCTCACAATCGATGACGACAAGGCAGGCTTGCTGGATCTCATTTTCTCTGCTGAAGCTTTAGCTGAGGGTGGTACAGCAGATGACCTTCTAAAGAACAGCAAGAAGTTTGCTGCTGAGCTTGGAGTTCGACTTCGCGAGCGAGTCTATGAGTCCGTAGTCCCTGACCTTGCAAAAGAAATCGCTAACCAACTTCGTGACAAAGGACATGTGCTTGATTCTGAAGGCCTGCAGCTCTCCTATGAACTAACACTCAGAGTTTTGTTCCGGCTATTGTTTCAGGCTTATGCGGAAGACAGAGGTCTCCTCCCAAGCGGCAGAAACGAAATCTTCGACAGTAATAGCATGAAACATTGGGCCGAGTATCTGTTGGGCCGGGACCCCGATGCTCCATTCGGAGACTCGGCATCCATTTGGTTTGACCTAATGCAGGTATGGGATGCCATCGATCAGGGAAATCCTGACATGCAGATACCTGCTTACAACGGCGGTCTCTTCGGTAGCGATCCCGAACTTCACCCCACTGGCGCTCTGATCAGAACACTTTCCGTCCCAGATCGAGTAATGGGCCCTGCGCTAAGAGCGCTCGTTATAGACGACAATACGGAAGACGGGGTTCCTGGCGCAGTTGACTTCAGATCGCTAAGCGTCCGAGAATTCGGCACCATCTACGAGGGTCTTCTTGAGAGCTCGCTGTCGGTAGCCGAGCAAGATTTGACTGTAGATAAATCCGGTGCTTGGGTTCCGGCGGTAGCAGATGACACGGTGCTGGCAAAAGCCGGAGAAGTTTATTTCCACTCAGCCTCTGGTGAGCGCAAAGCAACTGGCTCCTACTACACGCCATCCTTCATCGTTGATCACCTAATTGAGTGTTCGGTTGAGCCTGCTCTGAACGAGCACTTGGCCAGGGTGAAGGACTTGATTGATGCAGGCGATCAGGCCGCTGCATACAAACTTTTCTTTGACTTCCGAGTCGCAGACTTGGCGATGGGCTCCGCGCATTTCCTCGTCGCAGCAATCGACAAAATCGAGACGGTCATGAGGTCGTTCTTGATCCAGCCCGGCAACAACATAGAAGGTGTGAATGCCGAGCTAATCAGGCTCGAGACTGCAGCCAAAGAGGCCCTTGGAAAGGACGAGGCCGCTTACGCCGAGATCGAGCGCGCAAGCCTTCTGCGTCGACAGATTGCCCGTCGTTGTATCTACGGCTTAGACATCAATTCGATGGCTGTTGAGCTCTCCAGACTTGCAATCTGGATTCACACTTTTGTTCCTGGTTTGCCAATGTCCAGCCTGGAACACAATTTGGTTTGTGCGAACAGCCTGACTGGAATTGCATCAGTTGATGAGGGTTTAGATGCCCTGATTCCAGAGCGAGCAAATGGGCAGTCCACTTTGTTTGACGCTTTGGTAGAGCACTCACTCAATCAGGCCAAGGAGCTTCTGGAAGATGTGGCAAACGCCGACGAGGCTGACAAGTCTCAGGCAAGAGAGGCTGCAGAAGCTCTCCGGAAAGCGAGGGCGGCATCTCTTCTCGCACGGGCAATTTTTGACGTTGCGATTGCGAATCGCTCTGGAGTTGTTTCAAGCGGAGCCGCAATGAGCGAGAGCGACATCTTGACTTTGCATTCGGATCCAATAGTTTCAGCCTTCGTTGACGCGCTGAAACCGGCCCATATGCCCTACCTGTTTCCGGAAGTTTTCCTTCGTGACCACCCTGGTTTTGACGTTTTGGTGGGAAACCCACCATGGGAACGGCCCGTCATGGACAAGGCACGTTTTTGGGCCTCTAAGAATCCCGGCCTACTGTCACTCCCAGTTCAACTTCGTGACCGAAAGATCGAAGAGCTTGAGCAATCGCGACCTTCTGATTTTGATGAATACTCTCGCGCAATTGTTTCCATGGAGGAGACGAGAAAGGTACTGAGAGCTCGTTTTCCACTTGGAGTGGGAGATACAGACCTTTACAAAGCCTTCGGCTGGGTAGCTCTAGAGCTGTTGAGATCGCCCAGAGGGAGACTTGGCTATGTATTGCCGAAGACTGCGTTCTCTGCCGCCGGAGTGGAGGGCTGGAGAAGAGCTTTGCAGCGACACGGCAGTCTCATGGAACTTACCTACATGGTGAATTCGGGCCAGTGGATTTTCAACATTCATCCTCAGTACTCTGTCGCGCTGGTGGTCTATGAGAAAGGCATTGAAGCGGATTTGCACTTTGCCGG
>JACCEA011876420.1_pt1 | contig 16435 bp, 11 predicted proteins | sample 7449851 | NCBI WGS metagenome assembly JACCEA01 (sample SAMN15323453, study PRJNA562643) | freshwater metagenome | isolation source: river surface water | place: USA:Blue River Watershed | collected 2017-08-18 | reverse complement strand
TCTATTGTCTTTCCAGATTTTAATCTTTCCCACTTAGAGTCTTCTGTTTCATCTCTTTCTTTTTTAGCTTGGTCTGGTTCTATATTTGTAGCTTCTTCAGTTCTCTGACCAACTTTTGTTTTGTCAGATCTTCCATTTTCTTTTCCACCATAATCTAACCATATTTTTCTAGTTAATTCATTCGCATTGATGTGCAAATTATTTTCTACAAAATTGGCAACATCCATATCGTAAAAAATTTGTGAAATCGATTCGATAGGAGAAAGAATCTCTTGCCTTTCTCCTCCTGTAGGAGATGCCATTGGAGCAGAGGGAGCTGGTGGTGGAGAAGGTAAACCCATAGAACCCAAGTCTGGAAGACCTGCGGGCATCCCCAAATCAACAGGAGCAGCTGGCGCAGCTTCAGGCGCTGGAGCTGGTGCTGGAGCAGGTGTTGGGACTTCTTGAGCTATTTTTTTAAACATTAACCAATCATCCTGGAATCAGCTCTGCTTTTAGGCTCCCCAGGTGACCTATACACATCATCTGGATGTCTTTCTTCGTCAGCTGAGTCATCTATGTTATAGGTGCCATTATCAATATAATTATCTTTATTATCAAAGAAAACTTCAAGATCGTCATTGTTAATGATTTCCATTGCAATCTTTGACATTTTGATTTTATTATTTGATTTAATACTATGACACGCACTTCTTACAATTTGACTTGGATCTAAACCAACACCATCAACAAAATCTATTGAGCTATCTTCATAATCCTCTTCTAGCTGAAGAGATGCTAAAGCTGTCCACAAGGCCTTGATCAGTCCTGTCTCAGTTCTTGATGCAGTTTTAACATTTTGCTTTGACTCAAAAACGCTTGTAGCCTCTGCAATAATCTTGGCCTGGCTGGTCAATGAGTATTGGTCAGGTACAATATCTAATAATAAGTCGTGTAATTGTGCTTCGATTGTTCGCATTGAATTCTCTCTGTGCTGTTTTGTCAATTGATTTAGATTTATAATTTATTAATTTTAGCACCTGCTGAAATTGACAGGTTTAACTAATACTTAAATTTATTTATTTTATATTTTATATTTAAATATATAAAATTTCTCCACCTTTAATATGGCCTTGGAGTTACAAAACCTGATGTGTCAGGCATTTTTGTTTGGAACTCTGCTATCAACTGTATATTTCTAACTTGGAGACCTGTAATAGACTCCGAATTATTTGGCACGACAGCTATTCCAAGCAAATCTGTATATGAATCAAATTTAGAATTTAAAGTTGTTCCACTACTTGCAATCTGTACGAAACTTGAACCATCTGTAATATCTGTCCAGGATGATGTGGTATCATAAATAGATGAATTATCTTCTGTAAACGTACACGCAATTACCTTAAAATAATTTGATATTGGTTCATTATCTGATATTTGTCCTGCACTGTTAATAACAGTACAATATGCACTATTTAAAAATATTTTACAACTCGCTACTTCTGATCCATGAAATTTTACACTGTACACTTGTTTTTCATAAAGTGATCCAAGATTTATTTGACCGACATAAATATAACTTCCATCTGTAGCAATAGCCCTTAAGCTATCACTAGTAAGCAAATCTAAGCCATATAAGAATGTCAAATCCTTTGAATATTTCCATATGTAACCACTTACTGTGTCAGCCACTAAATAATCGTTATTTTGATCAATTCTAACGCTTATACACTTAGGGTTATCTCCACCAGCAGAATTTGATGTAACAGTTGCAATTTCTGTATATGTAGCTAAATCATAAATTGAAATTTTATCTTCGCCACAAATTACTATTTGATTATTCAGTTCATCAATTGCAACACTTTCAGGGTTATATGCCAATGTTATTGAATCTACATAAGCATATGCGTCATCAAGTATCTTAACTTTTCCATTGGCATTATCAGCAATATACAAATAATCTGAAGAATCGATACTTATGTCTAAAGGAGTTAAGAATTGTGTGTTACCTGTTCCTGCACTTCCTATTGACGTAACATGAGTATATGTACCGCCTGATTCACTGAATACCTGTATTCTATTATTTCCTGAATCAACAACATATATCTGATCTGTTGAATCAATACTTATACTTGTGGGAGCCCTTAATTCACTAGCTCCAGTGCCTGAAGATCCAAATTCTGAATCTAAAACTCCACTCGTATTTGTTCTTTGTACTTTATCATTTGCTTTATCAGCGATGTACACATATGTCCCGTCAGAATAAATACCAGATATAGTTGCGTTATCAAAATTTGTAGCATCAAAGCTTAAGACATTAGCGTATGCATATTTTCTCTGATTGATTCTGTCGTTATATTCGTCTGCAACAGATAAATATTTATCATTATCTTTAATAAAAGTTGATAAAGCTACAGGATTATTGAAACTTCCATTTTGATATAATAATGCTGAAGAATTAAGTTCTTCTATAAATTGGTAATTAGAATTATAAATTTTAATAGATGTTGAATCTGAAACATAAACCTTGTCAGTTTCATCAACGTGGATGCCTAGCGGTCCATTTAATTCTGATGATCCAAAGTTTGATTGCCAAGAGTTAGAAGAATTGAATACACTTACTCTGTTGTTGCCAGTGTCGGTAACTAGGATATCACCTGTAGATTTTACTGCAACCCCATAAGGCGAGTTGAAATATCCATTGCTAGATCCTGTTCCGCCAAAGGTTGTTGAATAACTCACAGTGCTTGATGTATATGTATAAATTCTTACATTGTTACTTCCATTGTCAACAACATATAATTTTGAATTGCCATTGGCTATAGATGTGCATGTAGCTGTTGCTGTTTCAGAATCTTTAAAAGAAGATGATCCAAATGGTAAGCTATGCATTGCAACTCTTAAATTGCCACTATCTACAATCCAAGCTAAAGAAGAAGATGTATTTAATACAATAGAAGTTGGTGCATAAAAGCTTGTATTTCCAATACCAAAACTTCCATAATGTGATATGAGTGTGCCATCATATGTATAACTAGAAATTCTATTATTATTTTTATCAGCAATGTAATGTCTGTCATTATTATTTAAATCAATATAAATACCTGTAGGATTATCAACAGAGTTAAAGGATGAAGTAAGTATACTCAGCCCCTTAGATGAATTATATGAAGAAAATTTGTTGATTGTTAGCAATCTGTTATTCAAATCAGCTACAAATAAACTGTCAGTTCCAACGGCTAAACCATAAGGCTCAAACATATCTGTATTATCTGACGATATAGAGGTGACATAATCAAACAGATTTGTAAAAACATTAATTTTTTTATTTGTGCCATTATTTGTGATGTATATTGTACCATCACCACTATTGTCTATTGCAATATCAATTGGTACAGACAGATCATCTGGATCAGATCCAGAAGTGCCATGATGCGCCACAAATGAAAGCGTGTTTGTAATTTCTTTGATTCTTGTGTTGTTGGTGTCTACAACATATAAATTATCGCTTGTGTCAATATATTCTATGCCAGTCGGAGAATTAAACTGAGTACTTCCAGTGCCTTGACTTCCAAACTGAGAGCTATAAACTAGTGTACTTGAGAATTTTTTAACTCTGTGCAGATCTTGATCAACTATATATAAAAAATTTGATTTCCAAACAATACCTTGTGGATTTAAAAATTGAGTAGTTCCAGAACCTGATGGGTTAAGCGTAGATAATAGGGTGCCGCTTGAATTATATTTTGCGACTCCAGCATAATTTACTCCAAAGTCTGAATATGTATAGGTTACATAAATATTGCTAGAACTATCTGAAGTAATGCTGTTCATATTCAGATAAGAAGTATCCGCAAAAACGGTATATGCAGTTGTTTTATCTGAGTCTGTTGGATCATATTTTTTAATTTTATAATTCTTTTGATCAATAAAATATACACAGCCATCTATTGAGTTATATGTTGTAGCTACAGGTCTGTTAAATGCATACGCCAATGATGATGTATCTGATTGAGTAGTAGATGCTATTTGCGTACCAGGGATATAGTACTGCTCTACATACTCTTTGTAAATTGCAGCAGATGGCAAGCCACTGAATGCGACATATATTGGAGCTTTAAAATAATTAGGATCAAATATATCAACATTTATAATTGGGCTATACGATGTCATATCAGCATAATTTACATACGAATATGGGAAATTATATTCAGAATGACTCATAATGGTGGCTGTTTCAGAGCCAGATGTCATAGTCAATCTAAACCATTTTTCAAAATTATCACAAATTAAAATATCATTTTTGACACTAATTTGAGTTGGTCTAGGACTTGGAGACGAAGTTGATAATGTTCTGACAGTAAATTTTTGATCTGTGCCAACTAATCCACCCGTGAAAAATTTTAATAATTTTACAGTGCTAGTTGATGTGTATACAATTAGATTTGGTGTTGAGTCTAAAACTTGAGCATATACACTTCCGCTTTTCTGTTCCTTTTTCGGTACATAGCATATATTATGCGCTGTAACAGGGTTTAACGAAGTGTCTGTAACTCTATAGCTTGTAACTAACGTATCTGGATTAACTGCAAATATCTCTTTCGGAGAAGATGTGCCTGCAAGCACAAATAATCTATTTGCATGAGAATGCACAATTGCTGTTGCAGTTTCACCACCTACAAAGTTTTGATTTTGTAAACTTAACGTAAAAGTAGATGTATTTGTTGAAGTATCTGTAGTAGCGGTATACTGAATAATAGTTCCATCAGATTTTAATACATAAAATTTAGCTGTTTGTGATGTACCAGATATGGTCGTTGGGCCTACAGTAATATCTATGTTTGTCCAAGATCCATTAACCAAGGTTAAATCTGATGTTCTGGTGCCTTTATTAATTCTATATAATTTATCTGATGTTCCATCGTTTGCAATAACTAGGAACATTTGTGCTCCATATACCATTTTTTTATAGGTATAAGATGCACTTTTTATATATCCTGAATAAATATTATTTACATTTCCGCCATATTTAACATGACTGATATAACCATTGTTATTGATGCCATAAACCATATCTTGGCCAAAGTATCCTGGTATTCTTCTAACTAGGTCATACCCGAAATTATTTCTAGCAGGAGAAGAGCTTATGTCCAGTCTAGTTTGTGAGATTCTATTGAATTCAAATGATCCAAATGGATATAATACAGTGGGCGAACCGCTATTTGTAGCCCTATACACATGCATAAAAAATTTATTATATAAAACAAATTCTGATGTAGTGCTTCTATATAAAATATTTAAATTCGCCCCACCTTCTTCAGGTATGGATGGGTATCCAACAGAAGGGCTAGTGAAAGTAAATGTTTTTAATAAATTACCAAAATTATTATAAATATTGATACTATATGTGCCAGATGATTTAATAAGAGCTACTACACTTCCGGTCGAGTCAACAGGATCAGAATCAATATCTATCAAATTGCTTACGGTGAATGAAAAATTAACACTCTCTGTTGCAAGGTCATAAGCCATTATGGAGCTGTTGCCAGTCATAATCCAAATTTCATCTGCTCCACCATAATATTTATTTATAATTTTTTTCTTTACGGTCGAGGTTGTATTAAATGTACTTGCAGTTGTTCCTGTTGGTAATGTTTTGTAATATGAATAACTAGATCCACCTAGAAAATCAAATTGACTATTAAATATACCAGTATTGGTTACAAATTGACAGTAGTTTCCATCAGTTGTAAAACAATATGCATAGGATCCTGGGCTTGGTGTTGTGAACTCTTTTACAACTACGCCTGTGAAGTTAGTTGGAGAAAGATCTAAACTTGTAGGGTTCCCAGGTGTATCAAATTTTTGTATAGTTGGAGTGGTGACAGACAAATGAGGAACAAAGGCTAATACTCCAAGGCTGCCATCTATTACATAATAACCATTGGCATTATTTGCATCTTTTCCAAAATCAAAACTGACTGGGTTGTATAAACCAGAGCCAATCAATTCTTCATACTGAACATTTTGAACGTTCAATGTAAGATCAAATAATTTTAACTTATCGTTGCCAGTGTCCAATACACAAAGTTGATTATTGTCTACCTTTAATGCTTTAGGTTCAATAAATTTGTAGTTACCTACACCTGACGACCCAAATATTGCACTTTCAGAAACAGAAGAATTGAGCATAATAACTCTGTTTGATTGGTCAGTGATGAAAAAATTTAATCCAAAGCTTGAACTTTCATATATTTCGATTCCCATAGGTTTTACTATAGGATCATAAGTTGTTAAAGCTGCAACTTCTCCAATGTATGCACCGGTAGTCAGGTTATAATTTTTAATTTTAGAGTCGTCTTGTGACGCTACATAAATTCCTCTAGAGGAAGAAATAGCCAGGCCCATTGGATTAAATAAATTTTGTGTAGTAGTTCCACTACCTGAGCCATATGCTCTCACATAAGTTCCAGTGTAATTGTATACTTTAATTTTATTCGCACCAGGATCTAAGCTTGTAATATGCAATCTGTCATTGGTTGTATCAACTGCAATATATCCTGGATCATAAAGCTGACCAACTCCAGTAGTTCCAATGGAAGCTACATGTGTCAAAGATATTCTGGACCCTGACAAACTGCCTACTGTAAATTTCTGTACTCTGTTATTTCCACCGTCTACAACCCACAAATAATTGTCAGCGTAGGCAATGCCTCTTGGTCTATAAAATTCACCAGCTGCATTGCCTACACTATTATTAATTCCAGAAATTGTAAGACCAGAGTCAATAAATGCTTTGATGCAGTTATCAGCTTCATCGGTTATAAAATATATTTTAATATTTGATGAATATGTATAAACTGCCAAACCATATGGTCTGTGAAGATAATCGACAAAATTGGAAGTACCTACTCCTGAAGATCCTATATAACGCTCAAAAGCTAACTGATATTCATATTTGTTTATCAAATCACTTTCTGTTGCATCTGATATAAAATCTACATAAGGAATGTTTTCATTTTCAATTGCGAATGAACCATTATTATGTTTAACCCAGGAAAAAGTTACAGCCATTTCAATTTCTCTTTTTTATCTTCTTGCTTCTGGAGTATTGAATATAGTTGATGCTACCGAAGCCAAAACAGATCTTTCAACCTTAGTCAAAGTAACAGTACCGCATTCCTTGAGTTTCTTACCGCCAGCTACAGCATGTGACAATCCGTTGGATCGTGCATCTAGATAGGAGTTCTCTACTTGAGAAGGATCTCCTAATAATATTACCTTAGAGTTCTTACCACACCTTTCAACAACCATTCTAGCTTCTCTAGGGGTGATGTTCTGACACTCATCAAGAATAATAATTGAATTAGCTATAGATCTTCCTTGGATAAACGCCATAGCTTCTACTTCTATCATGCCTTCTCGAACCATTTCTTCGAACAAATTATCCGAGGTCATGGACTTTCTTCCTAAAATCTGATCAATATTATCCTTGATTGGACCTAACCAAGCAGAAATCTTTTCAAATTTATCGCCAGGAAGAGCTCCAATATCTTTCCCACCAACTGCAATCAAAGGTTTCATAACAACAATCTTGTCATAAATGCCTTCATTGATCATTTTGAGTGCGGATGCAATTGCTAAGAATGATTTTCCTGTACCAGCTGCACCTACCAAAGTTACAAGCGGAACCTCATTATCAGACAAAAGTTCAAGAGCACATTTTTGCTCTAAATTCTTTGATGTTATGCCAGAATATGCAGCCTTGCCCTCTTTATTGGACTTCTCTTTTAGAATTCTAAAATGTCCATTCTTATGGTATGTAGGGCATTTGGAATCACCGTATGAAAAAACTACAAATTCATTAGGACATACATCTATCAATAATTTTTGTAAATCAGCACTTAAAGAAGTTTTTTCTACTTCTTCATTCTGCCACAGTAATGTCCAGTCTTTTTCATTGTCTACAGCTATATTAATTATACCTGTGTACATATGCTGATCTATTAAATCTACTTGATAGTTTTCAGCATGACAGCCCCAGGCATTAGCTCTTACTCTTAAGCCAGTGTCTTTTGTTATGATAGTAACAGGTCTGTTAGGAAATTTATTTTTAAGTGAAATAGCAGCATTAATGATTGCATTGTCACTATTTACTTTAACTATATTGGGAGTTTCGTTTTTTGTCAAAGGAGCTTCGGTATTATAAATAAATAATTTACCTTTTTCTTCGTTGATAATAACGCCCTTATCAACCATAGTTTTCAAATCAATTTTGTCGAGAATTCTGAATACTTCTCTAGCGCTCCAGCTAATATTACCAGGTCTGGTTTTTATATCGTCTAAATCATCTATGACCGCTAGTGGCAAATAAATATCATTTTCGCCGAATTTATATAGTGCCATGGGATCGTGCAAAACAACACAAGTATCAATAACGTAAATATGCTTTGGTTTAGCCACTTTGTTCCTCCGACTAAAAATGAGAATACTTTATATCCTCACATAGAATTTTCTAGAATCTGAGATTTTATACCTTGGATAGGCTAAATATCACCGTTGATATCGAGCCTTCTTCCTGACAGCTGTATCAGGAATATTTGTTATAAAATCTGCTGCTTTTTCATCTCTTTTTGTATGGAATGTTTTTGATAAAAGAATAGCTTTTAATCTTTGAGTATCGAGATCTTTAATTTGATCAGTTGATAACCATTGTGACTGATTCTGTTGAACATCAAAATCTTTTTGCTTTTGTAGCAAAGAACCATCTTTTAATGATAATAAATCGTTTTCTAAAATATTATTAATATAATTTTTAGCCTCTTCAAGAGAGGTTGTTTCTAATAAATTAATATCTGAATAAATAGCTGCTTTTAAAGAGCCATTCAATTTATAAGATGTTTCACCCATATTATATTCTTTGGTTTCTTCCCTCAAGAAATGCAAAGCAGCTCTTGGGATACAAATATAAATTTTAAAAGGCAGAGAGTCTTTAATCTTATCAACAGATGATAATCTTAAAACATCTGATTCGTCATTAACGCAAGACAAAGCGAGCTTTGTTGCCTCACCAGGTCTGACATTTACACCCTCAATTACCCAATCCCATTCAAAATTATGAGCTTCTTCAGATGGTTTAAAAGCTGGAATCAAACCTAAATTTTCTTTCTTACAAATATCTAAGAAAAGTGTACTACCGATTGTATCCTCAAGCATACCTTCGCGGAAAGTTCCAACTTTACTCCAGTCTACTTGCATGTCATTGCCGTCTTCGACTGTTACAGGACGAACTTCTCCTCCACTCTCGTAATATTCTCTATAAAGAGGATTTGATAAAATGGTGTGAGCTCGAACAACTAATTTAAATTTTTCATTCAAAAGGTCTTTATGTTCTTGATTTTTAGCAAAGTCTGGGTGGGTTTTAAATGCTTCTTTTCTATAAGCAGCATTAAGAATTTGAGTTATCTCTTCTCTTTCTTTTCTGTTTATCCCAGCTGGTAAAGAACCCTTTTCTAAACCAAGCACAGCAAAGTAATCAATATTAAAATCAATTACTTTCTCAGGATTAAAATGATTTGACATAATATAACCTTATAAAATATATTTACAGATATTGTACATAAGGATGAATGGTTTGAATGCTTTAAAAATAAATTAATTAAGGATTTTAACAATGTGGTACACAAGATTAGCCTACAGACCTGCACTTCATCGCTTATTGCAGCAAAAACAAAAAGCGGTGCCTTTTGCAGATATAGACGAAGAAAATGAAAACACTCCAGATGAACCTGAAACACCTGGGGATGTGGCTACACCTACTCCACAGGTTCCAGAATTAATTCCTGATTTAACAACAGAAATTGGAGTTGCTCCAGTAGATACTCCAGAACCTGAACCACAATCTGTCAAAGAGGTACCAAATATTATTGCTAGACCTCAATTGCCTTCACATCCTGGATGCAGGTGCGACAGAAGACTTACAGTTGTACCAAGCAATAAACCATACCAGTTGGTGAGATGGGATGCGGATTCAGCATGTCCAATATGCCAGCAGCAGGCAAAAGTTTTTAATGAACAGATGCAAAGAGCATATCAGATGCTTAATTCCAAAGAATAAGCTTGCTGTATGGATAGTCGTCCAAATTTAATTCAATTTTTTTATTCAAGGATGTTCTTGGCATAGGTGATATTTTCACAGCCTGAATCATCTTGCTCTTGACAGAATCATTAAATTCAGCATCAACTAATAAATCACAAATCTTTTCTTTCAAAGTTTTATATCCAAAATTATTATTTAATACAAAATAAAAAATATTATTTTCTAATGACATTAAATTATTTTTATTGTTTTCTATTTCAAATTTATTTAATACATTGAATATTTGAATACATATTTGACATGCATAAGCGTGATTTTTGATAACTTCTTTTGTCTCATCATATACAACACATCCCTCAGACAAGACATCAATATCGCCATAAACAAGAAAAGGTTTATTATGGCAATCTAAAAGATAAATTGAAAAAATATCGCCTCGTAGATTAGTGCTAATTATTGCTAATCTACCACACCTTAGATCAGAGCCATTTTTAGTTTCTAAATAATAAATTTTATTATTTAATTTTAGTTCTATTTTATCAAGATGTTCAATAACTGAGGTTATTATCTTAAATTTAGCTTTGTAGTAAGCCATATTTACAGCTCCTCACTAAACACAAGATTAGACAAAATAGTATCTTCTCCAATAGAAAATTTATAATTGTTTGCGCTCGCCCAATTATTAATCCAAAGCTTGTTTAGAACCATTTGATATGATTTACATAATATAGTTGGATTATATTGTCTATGTCCCTTTGTGAATACATTATTCAATGCATTTTGGCTTTCTATTGACTCATATTTTCTTTTATTTAGTATAGAAAGAATATTTGAATATTTATCTTGATTTGAGACATGTTGAGAATTAAGATAATCTAATAAAGTACATTCTTCATTAGGAACAATCCTCAAATGGTCGTATAAAATTTTACCTTTTCCCCAACCATTAAGCAAAAGGTCTTCTATAAGTTCAATCAACTCTTCTTTTTCAGCATTATTCAACGATAAAAGAGTTTTAGTAGAAGTTCCAAGTTTGGTTAAAAATTTATTAGTTTCTTCTACTAAATTATCTATGTCACAAAGCAATATATGTGCCAAAATGCTATCGAATGTTTTTTCATCCAATTGCTTCTCGGGCACATATACTCTTGGGGTCTGTTTATTTTTTAATAGTGTAGCATGGACAGCAAGATAAGCCTGCTGTCTGAGATGTTCAGAGCTGAAATTAGCTCTGTAAAGTTTTTCTTCAATATTTTCGTAAATTGTTGACATCGCTTTATCCACCTTATATGATGTGCCGATGCCAATTTATTTTTTAAGGCAAAATTTCTTCCACGGCCTTCTTGACTATTCCATCAAGATTTTCTGTTTCAGAGTTTCTTCTAACTCTATTAAGGTCACCGAAAGACTTCTTTAAATTATCAACGACCTGATTAGCTAATATACTAACTTTATCTTCCGATATATTATAACTGCCCTTATAGTACAATCTTTCTCTAACCAATTTCTCAGCATTGTGATAAATAATTTTATCTTCAAATGAAAAACTAGCAGTTTTAAGATTATACCACATAATAATTAGCCTTCCTCTTCTTCTAAAATATCTTCAATATATCTTTGATCATAAACAAAAGCTACATTTTGACTTGGGAATGTTGCAAGAGTAACTTTCTCTTTATCAGTAGTTTTAGAAGCTTTATAGTTGTAAATCGTATGAAAATCTTTTGCTACTGATAAATAACCTCTGAACAGTCCACATGGTCCTGAAGGATTGTACAGAACAACAACCCATTCACCATAACCGTGATCAGTCATAATATTACTCGAACTAGAACCCATATAATTATTTCCACCCATTAAGTTAAAACCTCATTTTCTGTTTTCAGGTCAATCAAATCGTTGAATCGACAATTTCAATGTTTATAGTTTTATACCAATTTACCCTATATAACCTCCATCTATGGCTGTAAATGATAATAAATAAATAATAATATTTACATTATATAAATACCTTAATATAGGGGTTCAAAAATCTGAAAGAATGCAGTTAGAATAAAGGCTGTTACAACCGATAATAGTTGTGAATACAGAAAGAAGGTCAAAACTATGGAAGCAGATTTTATGGAGCTTTCTGGCGAAGTTATCAGCCAAAAAATGTTCGATTCAGGCTATGCTATATTGAGAATAGAGCAAGACAAGGGCAATATTGCAACCCTGGTTGGCAACATGCCTAATTTTCCAGAGGGAATTCTTGTTGCAGCTTCGGCTCAAAAAACAGAACACCCCAAATACGGTATACAATACAAAGTCAAAGCAATCAAAGAAAAAGGATTTGCAACAGTTAATGGCGTGATTTCTTACCTGTCAAGTGAATCTTTCAACGGCATTGGTAAATCTTATGCTACAACTATTGCCAATCATTTTGGTGCAGATACCCTTAAGATTCTTGATGACAACATCGAAAAGATTTATGAAGTGCCTGGACTTCCAAGCAACAAGGCCGAGCTTATTGAGCAGCAATGGATACAAAACCGCTCTGTGCATAAAATAATGTCATATCTTATGCAATTCAATGTCACTTTCAATGTCGCATTAAAAATCCATAAGCACTTTGAAGAAGTAACTCAAGAAGTCCTTGATAAAGAACCTTACCGATTAACTGAAATCAATGGTATTGGTTTCGGCAAGGCTGATGAAATTGCATTATCCACTGGTATCAAAAAAGACTCACCTGAAAGAGTCCAATCTGCTATCAAATTTATTATGGAATCAGCATTGGTCCAGGGACATTGTTACTTGGACTATGAAACCATTGGAGATACAGCTCTTTCTCTTCTGCAAAACTATGTAAATCTTAACCATGTACTCGAAGGCATCAGAGCATTAAAAGAAGCTGATAAGATTACAATCGAAGATGGTAAAATTTATTTATCTTCTATCTACCACCTTGAGAAGAAGGTTGCTGATATTTTGGCTGATCTTATGAAATATAAAGGTAAAATTTATTATCATAATATCGAAGCATTGCAAAAAGATCTGGATGCTGTCGGCATGAACGATTTTGAGTTTTCCGATGAGCAGAAAGACGCAATCATGTCAGCGCTTAACAATCGGGTTTTTATTATCACAGGTGGCCCAGGTTCTGGTAAAACTACAATTACTAAAGCTATTTGTAAGCTAATGGAATATCATAAAATTAATTTTAATTTATGTTCGCCCACAGGTCGAGCTGCAAAAAGATTGTCTGAATCGACTTTGTGTGAAGCAAAAACTATTCATAGGCTTTTGAAAGTATCTCCAACTGGCGGTTTTGAATACAACGAAGAGAATCCATTAACCACTGATTGTGTAATTGTTGATGAAACTTCGATGGTTGATATTTTGCTGTTTGAAGATCTTTTGTCTGCCTTGGAATCTAATGATAGATTAGTTCTTATTGGTGATGCAGATCAGCTTCCATCGGTTGGTCCAGGTAATGTTTTAAGAGATCTAATCAATAGTAATAAAATCCCTTGTGTTAGATTGAATAAAGTTTTTAGACAAGATGCAAAATCCGCAATTGTTTTAGCAGCTCATAGTGTTATCAAGGGGCGTATGCCTGAGCTTCCAGTGCCATCTCAAGCAAATGGTAGAAACTTTATGTTTGCTGGTGCAGAGAAAATTGATGATGTGGTAAATATTTTAAAATATTTGATAGAGAAAACTTTGCCTTCAGCTTCTATTGATGGTAAGAAAATCACTCATAAAGATATTCAAGTTCTCACTCCAATGAGAGAGAAGGGTCTTGGGGTTAACGACATCAATCCTAAGCTCCAAGAAATTTTAAATCCACCAAGTTCTTCGAAGGAGGAGATTCAATCTGGAGTTCTTTCTGGAGGCCCTAGAATCTTTAGAGTTGGAGATCGAGTCATGCAGATTAAAAACGACTACGACAAGGGTGTTTTTAACGGCGATATGGGTACTATAGTAGCTATTAATAAGACTTCAAATCCAGCCCAGATCGGTGTAAGATTTAGTGATACACATGATGTAACAATTTACACTCAAGGCGAGCTTGATGATTTGCAACATGCGTGGTGTATAACTGTTCATAAATCCCAGGGAGGAGAATTCCCTGTTGTTATTTTCTTAGCACATGATTCTCAAACAACTATGTTGCAAAGGAATTTATTCTATACAGGAATAACAAGGGCAAAAAAGATATGTTTAGTAGTTGGAACGACCAACGCAGTGAGATCAGCTGTTAACAATACTAAAGAAAATAAAAGAAATACTACTTTAAAAAATAGAGTAGAATCAAAGGTTAAGTAAGACACAAAGTGGTGTTTTTAAACCATAATAGTTTATAACTGAAATAATAGGAGCCGAATAAAGTTGAGAATTAATATCGATCAAACAGATGAAAATCATGATAACCAATGCTTGGTATGTAAAAAGAACGAAACAGAAGGAGATATTAAAAATAAAGGTAAGATTTTAGACATCCAAAATAAGAGAGTTTGGATTTGTAAAGAATGTTTGGCTTCTTTTGAGCGCGGGCGTAGAATTGGTCAGATCGAATTAAATTCTAAAGTTGTTCAATGCTTAATTAATATTGATGATACAGAAACAGGTTGGAGGCTTAAGGAAAAGATTTTAGAGCTTATCCCAGCTTCCAAGAGAAATTCATTTATTAATTCACATATGAAATCGAGCGCTTCACCATCTCCTAGAGAGATCTATAATGCAATTGATCAAACTGTAGTCGGCCAATCAGTTGCTAAGAAGATTATGAGCATAGCTGTCCATGAACATTATGTTGATCTTGGTGAAAATGATATCTATAGCGTCCCGAACCCACATCATGTTTTAATGATTGGTCCATCAGGTTCTGGAAAGACTCTCTTGGCAAATACTATTGCAAGTAAATTAGATGTTCCTTTTGTTTCTGCTGATTCAACTATTTTCTCACCAACTGGTTTTCAGGGCGCAGATGTTGATTCTATCATTATGGATATGGTTCAAAAGTCAAAGGGAATTTCTACTCTAGCGGAACGCGGTGTTATTTTTATTGATGAAATAGACAAGCTTGCAGGCTATCATCATGAAGGCAAGAGTGAGGTAATGACTAAGAGCACTCAGTCAGCTTTGCTTAAGCTTGTAGAAGGCCGACAAGTAAGATTGTCTAAGGATCATGCTGATTCAATAACTGTTCACACAGGAAAGATGCTTTTCTTCTTTGGTGGCGCATTTATGGGTTTGTCTGATATTGTTGGCAAGAAGATGGGTTATCATGGAAGAATGATAGGTCTCAGGTCTAATGATGACAAGCAAACTGATTATGAGAAAGCCCTGCGTACGCATGAAATTCTTTCAGAAGCACCGTATGACATTCTTCTTGAGTCTTTGGAAGAATATGGAGTATTAACTGAACTTTTGGGCAGAATCCCATCAATCGTTGCCTTAGCTCCATTGACTAAAGAAGAACTAAGAAAAATATTGTTGAATACTACACATTCTCCGCTTAAGGTTCAAAAGAAGTTTTTTGCAAATAGTGGTTATAATTTAATTTTTACTGAAGCTTTTATTGAATCTTGTATCGAAAAAGCATTTGGAATGGCCACAGGAGCCAGAGCTCTCAAGTCTCTTGTAAGAAAGTCAGTATCAGAAGCTGCATTTGATTTATTGGGAGAACCAGATTTAGACTTTGAAGAAGAGTCAGAAATTGTTAACTTTAAGGGCACGGTATTAATAGATTCCGAGGGTATAAGCAATCCAGAATCATATGTTTTGAAGGATGAGTTTATAGAAGAAACGAATAAAGAATTAACAATAGCTCTGTAATTTTTTATAAATTAAAGAGTAAATTAAATTTTATTAGGCTACAATTATAATTAAATGTAGCCTAAATTTTTATAATTTGGGGTAATATAATGTCGAATAAAAGAACAGCACTTGATAAAACAAAAGTTAATATAGCAAATCTTACGAAAGCTTTTATTGATTTAAGCTCAAATAAGGCAATTATGGAATCCCTTAATGAGCTTGAAGATTCAAGAAAGTTTACTTTTATGCCTAAACTCAAAGGTACAACTATGGATGAAACTTTATGGGGAATGGCAGGTTTAATTACAAGCGGTGCCGCAGCTTTATCCAATCTTAGATTGTTTAACGTAATTGGTTACGAAAGAGTTGGGCAATTAATTTTAACTTGGGCCGCACTAACTACACTGGCAGCACAATTTAAAGTTCCAATTAGAGCAATAATATCTAGGCTTAATATTGATAAGCTTTTGAAAGAGGATTTATATTTCACTGCAGTACAAGTCGACCCTTCGGTTTCCCCTCCAGCTACAATTGGGCGGCCAAAAGTATGTA
>JACCEA012392371.1_pt1 | contig 16446 bp, 18 predicted proteins | sample 7449851 | NCBI WGS metagenome assembly JACCEA01 (sample SAMN15323453, study PRJNA562643) | freshwater metagenome | isolation source: river surface water | place: USA:Blue River Watershed | collected 2017-08-18 | reverse complement strand
TTTTTCGCAGGCGCTTTTTTTGCTGTTGCCATAACTGTGAATTTAAGGGTTAAACAAAAATCTTTATAATGGCAAAATCGCCGTAGGGGGTTAGTCCTCGGCGATTCTTATTAATTAACTGCGCTAACTGATACTAAAGTTTTTGTCCTTGTCTTACGGAATTCTACGATGCCGTCAGTAAGGGCGAATATGGTAAAATCTTTACCAAGACCTACATTCGTACCAGGATGGTACACTGTACCACGCTGACGAACGATAATGTTTCCTGAGATGGCAGGCTGGCCACCGAATATCTTTACACCAAGTCTTTTACTATGTGAGTCGCGGCCGTTCCGTACACTGCCTTCCCCTTTTTTGTGTGCCATTGTTTATTGGTTAAATTCTATTACGTGTTAAAGTTAAGAGATTTCTTTAATTAAGCAATCTCATTTATTTTAATTTTTGTCAGGTACTGGCGGTGACCATTGCTTTTCTGGTAACCTTTCCTGCGCTTTTTCTTGAAAACGATAACCTTATCGCCTTTCAGATGATCTATGATCTCAGCCTGAACTTTCGTTGCGTTCTTGCCTACTGTGATGTTGCCTCCATTGCTTACCATAAGCACATTAGAAAACTCAACCTTATCGCCGGCGTTTCCGCTCAGACGATGCACAAACAGCTCATCATTCTGCTTAACCTTGAACTGCTGCCCTGCTATATTAACTATTGCAAACATGATATACCTAAAATATTTCTGCAAAGGTAAGGAACTTTTTCGTTTAAAACAACAAAAAAATAATTATTCTTTTATCCGTCTCGTTCCTTCGGCTCTTCACTGCAAGTGAACTATCGTAAAATTAGTTGATAATTTCAAAATTGCCAAGTGTTCGTTCATGTTAACACGCACACTTTTCACGTCTCGGTTTTAACACCTTCCCTCGTTTTAATTAGTAACTTTGGCATCCAATCTGTAACGGATGAAAATAAAATCTTTCCTTGCGAAACCCTACGCATACATTGTGCACGCAAGGGTGCGTAAGGGTATGGCAACAGCAGTTGCTGACCAGCAGGCAATTCTACAATACCTGCTAAAGAACGGTAGCCGCACCGTTTTCGGGAAAGAACACAACTTCCAGCAGCTAAAGACGTACGAGGATTTCAGGAACGCAGTACCCATTCGCGACTACGAGGCCTTCATTCCCTGGATAGACAGGATCAAGAATGGCGAACCAAACGTGTTGTGGAAGGGACGGCCTATTTACTTTGCTAAGACTTCAGGCACTACCAGCGGGGTCAAATACATACCAATTTCAAAGGAATCCATCCCCAATCATATTGCAGGTGCCCGCGATGCACTGCTTTGTTACATGGCCGAAAGCGGCAATACTGCTTTTGCCGACGGGAAGATGATATTCCTTTCAGGGTCGCCTGAGCTGGAGCGCGTTGGCGGAGTTCCTACAGGCAGGCTCAGCGGCATTGTCAATCACTTTATCCCCCGTTACCTGCGTGGTAATCAGTTGCCGTCATACGAGACCAACTGTATTGAGGATTGGGAGACTAAGCTGGAAAAGATAGTACAGGAGACCATGAACGAGAACATGACACTGATAAGCGGCATTCCGCCATGGATGCAGATGTACTTCGATTGGCTGATACAACGGAATCCGGGTAAGAAGATAAAGGATATTTTCCCAAAGTTGCAGGTCATAGTGCATGGTGGTGTGAATTTTGAACCTTACCGTTCCCGCCTCGCCGACAGCCTCGGAGGTCAGGTCGATATGATAGAGACATTCCCTGCATCAGAGGGTTTCTTCGCTTTTCAGGATCGTATTGGCGGCGAAGGATTGTTGCTGAATACCAATGCCGGTATTTTCTACGTATTCATTCCGGCAGCCGAGATACACAATGAAAATCCGACGCGCCTGTCGCTGGCCGATGTAAAAGTGGGCGAAAACTATGCGCTCATTGTAAGCACCAACGCCGGTCTTTGGGGGTACAACATCGGAGATACTGTCCGTTTCCTGAGTACCGACCCATACCGCCTTGTAGTGACAGGTCGCGTGAAACATTTTATCTCCGCGTTTGGCGAGCATGTGATAGGTGAAGAGGTAGAATACGCGATAATGAACGCCGCCCGTGAACATGATGTTCAGGTAACGGAGTTCACCATTGCGCCACGGATACAGGTATCGGGCGAACTGCCCTACCATGAATGGTTTGTGGAGTTTGGTACCATGCCTGCCGATATGGACGCATTTGCCACAACTGTCAACAATCATTTGCGTGCAAAGAACATTTATTACGAAGATCTGATGTCGGGCAGTATTCTGCAACCGTTGAAGATAAGAGTGATGAAGAAGAATACATTCATTGAATACATGCGCTCGATAGGCAAGCTGGGCGGGCAGAACAAGGTGCCGCGCCTGGGCAACGACCGTAAGATAGCCGATGCGCTACAGCCCTGGGTGGCCTGATATTTTGGTTCACTGGTATAACGAAGAAGCCCCGCAAATGCGGGGCTTCTTCGTTATTGTTCATGTCGTTTGACCTACTTGATATTAGGGTGCGGAGGAGGCACATTCGATTCACCACCTTCGTCAACGTTCGCAGGTCGGTAGGTAACGATATTCTCGTCACCGGCTTCTCCATACTTGAAGATGAAGCGGTCGCGGCCAATGCTGTTCTTATCGCTCATGTACTCGATAACCGCATTCACGTGTTCCCATGATTTCTGTTCTTTCACCTTGCTGCCGGTACCGCCACCCATGATCACCACTTTACACAGCGGATTGGCCTGCATCTGTGCGGCAAGTGTTGCCAACTGCACTTCCATTCCCTTATTGATCTTATTTGATTTTTCAGGGAATAGCAATGTGCCTGCGCCAATGTTGCCGCATGGGTTCTTGTCGCCACCCTTTGTGTTGTTATTATTGTTGCTCACCATCTCCTTGCAGCCATCAGGACAAGGGCAGTTACCTACACCATCCGCATCAACCGGCTGGCACTCTGTAGGGGTGATCAGTTGTTTGTCTTTGTAGTCAGGTACACCGTCGCCATCAGTATCCAGCGGGCAGCCGTGTGCATCCACGGGCAGGTCTTTAGGTGTTTTCGGACACTTGTCGAACTGGTCTGTAACGCCATCTTCATCCTTGTCAGGCAATACCGGATTAGGCAGTATCATGTGACGCGGGTAGGAAAGCTCGTTGTAGCCATGGTCCAGCGGATTCATCCAGTACAGTGGCTCCACTGCCTTCTTGGTCTTGATGTTCATGTTCACACCCACCGAGAAGTAATTGATCGCGTCTGATGAACGCCCTGTGCTCACAGTGTTGCCCAGATTGGGCCCGAAGCGTGTACCGTCCAGATAAGGGTCCATCGGGAAGATGTACCTGTTCTCTACCTGTACGTTGAACATTTTGTTGATCTTGTATTGTACACCCATACCTACACTTGGCGCAAAGTCCAGGTGTTTCTTATCAAGGATGGTCTTTCTGTTGGTATTGGGGGCCGGTGTTTCGTGCGATTTGTCGAGCCCTTTACGCAGGTCTTTACGAATCTCTTTCAGGTCCCCGTTCGGGTTTGAGACCATGGTAGCGAAGTTGTATTCTTCGTAATCATCGTTCAGAGCGTTAACACGTGTTTTATACCCCAGTGCTCCCAAACCCAGATAGCCGAAGAACGACACCTTGTTGCGTGCCTGATGAAAGTTGATGTTGCCCACATTGAACATGAGGTCCAGGTTAAGCTGCGATGACTCCATGCGTGTTGAGCGATAGACACGTTCCGCGGGTTGCCCGTTGCCTGATTGCTGCAGTGGCACATATCCGAATTCAGTATAGGGTGCGTCATATCCGGTAGTTGCTTGCAGGTCCAGATTCCTTGCCACACCGTAAATATATTGCATCCGCATGGAGAAGGCATAACCCAGCGACTTGCGCACATTAAAGTTGATGCCACCACCCCCTCTGTTCCACAACATGGTAGAAGGGATGTTGCCTACAACATTGTACAGACCTCCACCTATACCCACCTCGAACATATTGCGTGGCTTGGGTGGAAAGGCCTCCTGGTGTTCCATGTAGGCATGGAATTGCTTGGCAGGTTTGCCCTTGCGGTAGTAGGCCGAGTCCATGATATCATAGTTCTTGCCATGATATGTCATGTCCCTGTTCGACCATTGAAGGCCGGCGGGCTTAGATGCCGGTGCCGCCGGTGCTGCCTGACTTTCTTCTTTGGCAGCTCCTTTTGCCTTCTTGTCTTTTTTCTCCTGCGCCGATAGCGAAGAAGCAGCAAGAACCGCAAGACCCGATATCAATAAAAACTTCCTTGCAAGCATAGATTGTATTTTACATTGCGTATTTTCTTTAATTGAACACGCACAAACAAAGGTATAGACCACCACAACAAAAAACAAACCGCCCCCATCTTTTAACCCGTATTTCACGGTTTTATTATGCGTGTACCCGCATTGGCAAAAAATATGTGGCAAATAGGATTCTTATTTCGACTTTTACACCCAATTTCGCAACACACTGATGGAGCGCATACAGAAAGTAATAGGCACCGAACTGTCGCTTTTCGAGAAGAAGTTCGCGGAAAGTGTAAAAGGCAGTAACCCGCTGCTCGATCGTATCATGCGCTTTATCATCAAGCGAAAAGGGAAGCAGATGCGCCCCATGTTCGTGTTTCTTTCGGCACGTATTGCCGGCGAGATCAACGAATCTTCTTACAGGGCGGCCTCTCTCATAGAACTCCTCCATACTGCCACACTTGTGCACGATGATGTAGTTGATAATTCAATGAAACGCCGCAATTTCTTTTCCATCAACGCGCTCTGGAAGAATAAGATTGCCGTGCTGGTGGGCGACTATCTGTTATCAAAAGGCTTGCTCCTGTCCATCGATAATGGCGATTACAAGATCCTTCAGATCACTTCGCGCGCCGTTAAGGAAATGAGTGAGGGCGAGTTGATGCAGATGGAAAAGGCGCGCAAACTGGATATAGACGAGAGCGTTTACTTCGATATCATCAGGGCAAAGACGGCATCTCTGCTGGCGGCTGCTTGCGCATCGGGTGCCTATTCCACAACGCAAAACGAAGAAGTAGCCGAGAAATTCCGCCTCTTTGGTGAGAAGGTGGGCATTGCATTCCAGATCAAGGACGACCTATTCGATTATGGTCAGGACAACATAGGCAAACCCACAGGCATAGACATCAAGGAGAAGAAGATGACCTTGCCGTTGATATATGCCCTGCAGCATGCTGACACAGCTACTCGCCGCCGCATTATTTATACGGTCAAAAACAACAGTACCGACCGGCGGAAAGTGGATGAGGTGATCAGTTATGTGCAAACCTCAGGTGGCATTGATTATGCCAAGGAAAAAATGACACAATATAAAAAGGATGCCATTGACATCCTTAATACTTTCCCTCCCTCAGCCGAACGCACTGCAATGGAGCAGTTGGTCGACTATGTTATTGACAGGAAATACTGATTTATACAAAGCTACTTACCACTCCATACCCGGGTAGGTACGTTGCATAAACTGCATTTCGGCAAGTATATAACCCAGATGTTCGGTATGACGTCCGTGTTTGCCGCCCTCCTGCATCCATGTGCCCTTGGGTACATCAAGTGTAGCCTCCTGCAGTACTGATGCGACACGCTCCATCCACTTCGGTTGCAGTGAAGTAATATCCACTCCTATGCCACTCTGAGCCGCTTCTTTCTCAGCGTCGCTCATGTTGAAGAGCTCGCCGGTAAAGGACCACAGTTCGTTGAGTGCGGTCTGCATGCGCTCGCGACTTTCTTCCGTGCCATCGCCAAGGCGCACCACCCACTCACTGCTCCAACGCAGGTGGTAGGTCACTTCCTTCAATGATTTTTCAGCTACTGCAGCCAGTGTGTTGTCCTTGCTGTGTTGTAACGCAGAGAAGAAATAGAACGCGAATGCATCGTAATACAATGCGCGTGCCACAGTGTAGGCCCAGTCGTTGTTGGGTTGTTCTACCAGCAGCAAATTCCTGAAGTCCCATCCGTCGCGCAGAAAGGCCATGTCATCTTCATCAACAGCACTGCCTGTGTTCACGAGGTTTTGAATAGCGACAGAAGTTACTGCCGTTTTCTTCTCGTTTTCAGGCAGATTATTGAATTGTTCTGCGGCATATTGAAACAGACTCCTTGCCCGACCCAAATGGTCGAGTGAAGTATTGGTCAATGCAATGTCCTGTTCCAATATCGGACCATGTCCGCACCATTCACTCAGCCTGTGACCAAGTATCAGCGCGTCATCAGCCAATCGCAGTGTATATTCTAAGCTCATTTTTTATTTTTATTCGTGTGCTGTCGTAGGACAGCAATTATATCCTGTTAGTATAACGGATTATTCTGTATCCCAATTCAAAACGCCCAATTCCCTACTCCCTAAAAACTACATGTACTTCACTTCATCAGGAAGATCGTAGAATGTAGGGTGGCGATAGATCTTATCGCTCGCCGGGTCGTATAAAGAAGCTGATTCGCCGGGGTCGGAAGCATGTATGTTTTTGCTTTCTACAACCCAGATGCTCACACCCTCCATGCGACGGGTATACACGTCACGGGCGTTTTCAATAGCCATTTCGGCATCAGCTGCGTGCAGGCTACCGGCATGTTTGTGGTCCAGACCAGCCTTGCTGCGGATAAATACTTCCCACAGAGGCCACTCGTGTTTGTTCAGTTTATCGTTGGTCATTTGTTTCGTGTTGAATGTTTGATCAGTTACGCTGCCTTGGTAGCTGAGCGTTGTTTCCTTTTAGCGGCATGTGCCATGGCGGCGTCGCGCACCCATTTTCCGTCCTCCCATGCCTTACGGCGTGCGTCCAGTCGCTGCTTGTTGCAAGGCCCGTTGCCCTTGATCACATTGTAGAACTCAGCCCAGTTGATCTTGCCAAAGTCATAATGACCACGCTCTTCATTCCACTTCAGATCCTTATCCGGTATTTCAAGACCCAGTACTTTCGCTTGCTCTACTGTAACGTCCACAAATTTCTGACGCAGCTCGTCGTTGGTAAAACGTTTGATACGCCACCTCACGCTCGACTCGGTGTTAGGGCTTTCAGCATCCGGCGGTCCAAACATCATAAGCGATGGCCACCACCAACGGTTCAGTGCGTCCTGCGCCATTTTATGTTGCACATCCGAACCCTTCGCCAGTTTCAGCATTATCTCGAAACCCTGCCTCTGATGGAAGCTTTCTTCCTTGCACACACGCACCATGGCACGTGCATAAGGGCCGTATGACGTGCGGCATAGCGGCACTTGGTTCATAATTGCGGCACCGTCCACTAACCAGCCTATCGCGCCCATGTCGGCCCAGGTGAGGGTGGGGTAGTTGAATATTGAAGAGTATTTAGCTTTTCCGCTGTGCAGCTGATCGTACATCTCATCGCGACTGATACCCAGGGTTTCTGCGGCACTATACAGATACAGGCCATGACCTGCTTCGTCCTGCACCTTAGCCAGAAGCACCGCCTTACGACGCAACGATGGGGCGCGCGTTATCCAGTTGCCTTCCGGCAGCATACCAATTATCTCGCTGTGTGCATGTTGCGATATCTGCCTGATGAGTGTCTTCCGGTAGTCATCCGGCATCCAGTCTTTAGGCTCTATGGTTACCTCCCTGTCTATCAGGCTGTCAAAATGTTCCTGAAAAGAATGTACGGTCATGTATATAATAATTTTGAACTACAAATATACGCTATTCCACGCCCCTAAATGCAGCCATACGCATAAGATATTTTTGTTTAAGAATAGGTAACGGCTATCAGTACCTTAAGTTTATCGTCTCGGTGATATGGCACGATCTTGGTTCTGATTTTATGGAATTTTCCTTTTCTTGTGTCTGTACCATAGTGCCTTGCTAAAAAGTTCACTTTTTGTCTCTGACCACCCGATATTCCAATTTGTCCGATGAGGACCTGCTGATGCACTATCGCCGCAGCGGAGACAATATGTGGTTGGGAACACTGTTGCAGCGGTACACCACACTGCTGCTCGGCGTCGCTTTTAAGTACCTGAGGGATGTCGGGCAGGCCGAAGATGCCGTGCAACATGTTTTTGAGACCGCGCTCACGCACATTCCTGCCGAACCCATACATAATTTCAAAGGATGGCTGTACGTGCTGATGCGCAATCATTGTCTGCACCTGCTGCGCGACAAAACATACAAGACAGATGAGTCTGTTTTATCTGCTGTGCCTGCATTGGAGTCGGATAAGGAAGATATCAATTGGCAGGAGTATTCCATTGCTCAGATGAACGAGGCACTCGCCCGTCTCAGTGAGGAACAGCGCATCTCTATCTCTTTATTTTACCTTGAGCACAAAAGTTACGAGCAGATCATTTCGGCAACCGGCTATACCTTTATGCAGGTGAAGAGCTATATTCAGAATGGAAAAAGAAATCTCCGGACCATACTCACTCCCATACTTCGAAACAGGCATTCATGAACGGTAACAACAACATATCGCAAGGTGGTAAAGATCCACGCCTTACCGAGGAGAAAATGCTTGCATATCTCGAGGGAAGGCTATCGCCTGCCGAGCAGCACGAGGTGGAACGTTGGCTATCGGAAGAGGGCATGGAAAGTGATGCACTTGACGGATTGCGATCCATGCCGACGGCAGTACGGCATCGCTCTGTTGCCCGTTTGAATGCCGGTCTCAATAAAAGGGTTTCGAAACGTGCCCGGCGAGTAAAGCGCGCTACGCCCGGTGCCAATGTAGTGTTTGCTGTTCTGATTATCTTGGTGTTGTTGGTACTTGTTTGGCTGGTGTTCCAGCGCCTGAATTGACAACATATCGATTTTTTGTGTATCTTCATGATTGTCAACTGATTGTTTACCCCTTTCTATGTTCAGTTTTTTCTCACCGGGCGCCGGCAATGCCGACGAGATGAATACACGTCTGCTCATAGAGAGCATTGACGACCCTATTTGGTTGGTCGATGCCTCCTGCAATATCCTGCAATGCAATGGTGCATTCCGTGAGTGGGTAAGCCACTTCATAGGAAAACAACTTGGACAGGGCGATAATGTGCTCAACAATGGCGAGGATCAGCTTTATTTCCACAAGTTCGATATGTGTTACAGACTGGCATTGGGAGGAAAGGCTTTCAAGACAGTTGAAGATCAGCTGATAAATGGAGTCACACACTATACCAGCGTCAGTTTCAAACCGCTTATTGATGAGAACGGGAAAGTTATGGCGGTCTCTTGTTTTGCCCGCGATATAACTGAACAACGCAAACACCTCTTTCACATAGAACGCCAGAATTCTACGCTGCGCGAGATCGCATTTATTGAGTCGCATAAGATCCGCGGCCCTGTCGCTACCATTCTGGGACTTGAACAATTCTTCAATTACAAAGACCTCTCCGATCCTGTGAACCGCGAAATAATGGAAGGCGTGAAAACCGTAACGCTTGAACTCGACTCTTTCATCCGCGAGGTAGTTCGGTTGTCAAACGAGATTCAAACGAAGGATGAGCAAGCTTCTTCTGAAGGATCAGCGCAATAGTTTGATGTACACTACAGACCCTTCAGAAGTCAGCCTTACAATATAATTTCCGTGTGGCAGGCCAGACACATCCAGTTGTCTTTTATTGATGAACGACATCGCGAGTTTGCCCTGCATGTCAAACAATTCAATGGTGAAGTCTCCCCACGAATTGGGTATCTCAAATCTTACCCAGCCGTCGCGTGCAGGATTAGGGTAGGCAAACACGTCGTTGGCATCAACAGTAATGTTGCGCACCGTCCTGTTCAGTTCCGGTCGGTACTTGTCTTTGTACTTTACTGAAAGAGGCACGTCAAATCCGGCGATAGACAGGGTAGTGATCCACAGTGCAGGGTAGTGTTCTCCGTTTATCAGCCATTTGTATTCAATGGTCGTGCGTGGCAGTGCCAGTGAAAGGCCATCCATTGTTATTGAATCTGTCTCTACGATTTCCGACCGAACTCTGATGCACGGGGTTGGTTTCGTGTAGTAGGGAGTGGTTATGTCGCCCCATCCGTCAACTACCGTGCGGCGATAGCCTTGCATTTTGATCCCGCCCACTCCGGGCGCTCCGATGTTCAGTGCAAAATCGGTGGCTGTTTCGTCGCCGTAAGTAAGCGGGAACTGATACAGCACATCGGGAGTGGTGTAGGCCGATCCAACCGGAAAGCCTGCTATCGATGCACCGAATGCCTCTGCCTGAAAGGATGGCGGATTGTTTTTCTTGTTGTAGAATGTGTACATGTCGCTGATGTTGATGCCGGACAGCAACAGACTCAGCCCGGGAATACTATCGGCGATCTTTGTGCCGTAGCACGATAGGTTGCCAAGCGATAATGCGAATAGGGGATTCACCTGCACCGCTTTTTTGTAATAGTCTATACCTTGTGATGTAGGTGTGAGTTTAAAATTCCAACTCTTGTCGGTGCCGTTCTCTCCTATGTAACTGTAAGCGGCAATTACGCTTGCTTCACTGTACCGCAACGAATCTCCTGAAACAGGCATGTCGTTGGCGGTAATCGTGATCTGCGCCCGTAGCGGCTGACACAACAAAACTGTCAGCGTTGTAAGCAGAAAACGGCTGAGCATGGCGGTTGAATTTGAATCAAATATACAACAAAACAAATGTGTAAGCGTGCCCTTACTTCTTCAGGAACTTACCTATTACCGGAAGACCCTTTAGTTCGTCCTTTTCGCTGCGCACTACCGCGCCTGCGTAGGCCAGCAGGAACAAACTGCCCGTCAACAAGCGCACCCACACATGATCTGTGATCTGCATAATGCCTTTTTGTGCCGCAAACAGCGTAAGCATCAGGGCAACATAACCGCCTATCTTCTTCAACGGATAGTTTACCGGATAATGCCTCTGCCCCAAAAGGTAAGAGAGAACCATCATGGTGCCATAGGCTGCGAGTGTGGCCCATGCACAGGCATACATGCCATACACGGGTATGAATACCACATTCAGTATTATGGTCAGCGCCGCACCTACCAGTGTGATATACATCCCGATGCTCATCTTATCGGTGACTTTGTACCAGGCCGAAAGATTGTAGTAGATACCCAGTGCCACATTGGCTGCCAGCAATATCGGCACTACGTCAAGTCCCTGACGGTATTGTGAGCCGATAAAGTACTTCCACAGGTCTATGTACAATGCAGTGAACAGGAATGCGCCACACAGTGTCACCACAAACCACTTCATTACTCTTGCATAGGTCTCCGGTGCATTCTTGTTGGCCGAATGACTGAAAAAGAACGGTTCCGCCGACATCTTAAATGCCTGAATGAAGAGCGTGATGAAGATTGCGATCTTGTAGTTCGCAGAATAGATACTCAGCGCGATCTTTGCGTCCTCAGCATTGGCGCGCATTAGCTTGGGCAGCATCAGGCGGTCCATTGTCTCATTCACCATTCCGCCCATGCCCACTATCACCATTGGCCAGCAATACACCATTATCTTCTTCCACAGAACAGTATCAAATTTCAGGCGGTATCCGCTCCACTCTTTAAACAGGAGCAGAAAGGTCACACCAGCCTGGGCCAGATTGGCCAGTATCAGAAATCCTGTCGGCGTGTATTGCCTGTACCATTGCGCAAATGCGGTATCAGGGTGAGCTGCAGTGGCACCCGGGCAATAAGCTATGAAGTATACTGTAAGAATGACGTTGACCACGATGCCTGCCAGCCGCGTGAAGGCATATTTACGCGGTCGGCCCTCCTGCCGCAGTCGTGCAAATGGAATGGCCGCAAGTGTATCTATGGCCACTATGAATACACACCACACAATGTAGTCGGAGTGGCCGCCAAGGTCAATGAACTCAGCTATCGGGTCTCTGAAGAAGATGATTATTGAGCTGAGTGCCAGCGTACTGATGAGTAACGAGGTAAATGTGGTTTGGAACAGATGTTCCTTGTCGGTCCCCGATGCGGCAAACCTGAAATAGGCGGTTTCAAGTCCGTAGGTGAAAATAATATTGGCAAACGAGATGCTCGAATACAGCATTGTCATGTTGCCGTAGTCAACCATCCCTGCGGGATTGTTCAACACATACGTGATGATGGGGGTAAGCAATTGGTTCAGCAGCTTCGCAGCTATGTTGCTCAGCCCGTACCACATTGTTTGTCCCGCAAGTTGTTTCAGCGATGCCAAATTCCTATTTCAAAAGTGAACATTCAAAATTCCGGAAAACACCCGCACTATAAACTCTTCACGATAACGACCAAACGCGAACCCGTGCAATTACTTACCCTATCGTCCAGGTTTCCTTACCCGACAACAGTTTGTCCAGATTGCCTTTTCCTTTGGTTGCGGTAAGCTCTTCTATCTGCAGGCGCATATCATCTTCATACGTTGAACGCTCTTTTGCGTAGAACACCCCGAACGGACGCGGGAAGTGACCTTCATGCGATGGGTCGTCGAAGAGTCTCGTAAGCATTTGCGCCTTATAGAAATCGGTCTCGTCATGTATCCACAGGTCGTCAGCGCTGTATTGGTCGCCTATTTCCACGAGTTGCGGTTTGTAACCGTCTATGCGTATGCCTTTGTTTTTCTCAGCACCGAATATCAGTGGTTTGCCCTGCTCCAGCATCAACGTTTCAGCTGCGCGACTGCCTTTTTCAGTGAATATTTCGAAGGCACCGTCATTGAAGATGTTACAGTTTTGGTAGATCTCCAGAAACGAAGCTCCGTGATGGCCGTTTGAACGCAGCAGCATCTGTTGCAGATGCTTTGGATCGCGGTCCATACTACGCGCTATAAACGTAGCTTCAGCTCCCAATGCCAGTGCCAGAGGGTTGAACGGATGGTCCAGACTTCCCGCCGGTGTCGACTTTGTCACTTTATTTATTTCAGATGTAGGGGAGTATTGCCCCTTGGTAAGGCCGTAGATCTGGTTATTAAAGAGCAGGATGTTCACATTGAAATTCCTGCGCAGCAGATGAATAGTATGATTGCCGCCTATGCTTAGTGCGTCACCGTCGCCGGTCACGATCCATACACTCAATTCCGGGCGGGTAGCTTTCAGGCCCGATGCAATGGCAGTTGCACGTCCGTGAATGGAGTGCATACCATAAGTATTCATATAGTAAGGAAAGCGCGAACTGCACCCGATCCCCGATACTATCACAATGTTTTCCCTTGGTATTCCTGTTTGCGGCAGAATGGTCTGCACTTGCTTCAGAATAGAATAATCTCCGCATCCGGGGCACCACCTCACTTCCTGGTCGGTGGCAAAATCTTTGGCCGTAAGCTGACTTGCCGCTTGTGGCGTTGCTACTTCACTCATAGAGGCTACAAAATTACATGTTTGCGGGGAGGCTATGAAACATAGGTCAGGTTTTTATAGATTTTTTGGATTTATACCTATATTTATTCACTCAATTACATACAGATTATGAAAAAATTAATTGCATACGTATCCGTTTCTTTTTTGGCGCTTGGTGCGCAGGCTCAGGGTGTTGTAAAGCCGGCCCCTTCTGTAGGCGGCGCCTCCACAGCTGCAAAAGCAGTTGCGCCGCGCTCGGCCGCTGCCGTCAAAGTTCGTCATACTGCAATTGGCGGTACATTCCTCAACGCACGTCGCGAGCCTGTAGCAAAGATCCAGGCGTACGCGTATATGAACGATTCTATCAAAGCTTCCGGATTCACTGATGCAGCAGGCAAATATGAAACCAGCAATATGATGCCGGGTATCTACACGCTGCGTTTTGTTTACCCGAAGTCGGGCAGGCGCATCACTGTCACCGGCATTCCGGTGAAACTGCGCAATGTCACCATGGTCAACTACACCGGCATCGAGCCTGTGGGCGACAGCACATTCACTTATGCCGAGCTGATGCCACAGGCGCCCGCGAAAAAATAATTACTAGCTACACGACCATCATAAAAAGCGGAACGCAGCACCTTGGTGCTGCGTTCCGCTTTTTATATCTTCTGAGAAAAATTATCGCAATTACTTCTTGTACACCTTCACCGCAAATGTGTAAGCTTCCATTTTGCTTATCTGCTGTTCACGGCTCATGCGACCGATGTGAGAAGACTTAGGTAATTTGATGCTTTTCTCGTCCGGTAGTTTGTGCAGTAGCTCCATTATTGCTTTCGCACTCACCGCATAAGTTTTTTCTTCTGCCTGAGAACCCACCGCGGTAAGCAATCCCAGTACGTTGCCCTTGCCATCAACCAGCGGAGAACCGCTTTCGCCATATCCCACAGGCAATTCCAGCGTATACTGCATGCCGTTGCCGTCATATCCGTTCCTTGCGCTTATGTATCCTTCGCTGTAAGATATGTCTTCAGCAGGGTAGCCGAGCGTGAATATATGCGAGCCCAGGGCTGCTTTAGCCGGTGCAAATGAATAAGGAAGGTCTCCTTTTCCAAAACGGAATCCGCTCTTTTCCACTTTCATGATGGCCACGTCGGTTTCTGCGTTGAAAGTTACGAGAGATGCCTTGAAGTACTGACCGTCATGATTCTGAATATACACCGAGTCACCATAGCCATTCTCGTCGTGCAATACGTGGTAAGCTGTAACAAAGTACCCGTTATTTGAAAGTGCAAAACCGGTACCCGTTTTCATCACATCCGATGTTGGCGCGAAACTCTTGCGTGATTTTGTGTCCAGGTTTTTCTCCAGTTGCTGCTGTTTCTGCAGCTGCTGCGCCTGCGCTATCTGCAAACCCTTCACCTCACGGCTGATCATGTTGTACCTCGACTCGTTTTTCCTCATCGACGGTTTCAGACTCCAGATAGTAATTGTGGATGTCAGTATCGCAACACCTGCGGCGATAGACGCTGTGCGCCAGAAATCAGGTGTAAAAATGACGTGTTTGGTTGCTTTCTTACTTCCGGTATCCTTCTTCGTCTGCTCGCGGTGTATATCGCGCAGCATATTCTTGAAACGTTTATGCTTGCCGCTGTCGGTGGCAGAACGGATAAGGTCGGTAGCTTCGTAAAACTCGGTAGCGAACGCACTATCTGTTGCCAGTCGGGCCTTCAGTTGCACGAAGGTCTCCTGTGGCAAAGAACCTGCCAGATACAACTCCGCAAGTTCCCAGATATTATTTGTACTCAAAGACATTTATATATAAAATAAAGTAGTTACTCATTAATTCCCTCCACTTGCTCAATCCATACCCGCGTAAAAGATCTTCCGCAACCTTGTCAGGCACTTATATTTCTGTGTTTTGGCGTTTTCGGGGTTTGTGTATCCGAAACTGGCCGCTATTTCCTGCATGCTCTTATCGTGGTGATAATACGCCCTCAATATCGATCTGCAGGGTTCTCCCAGTTGGTCCAGAGCCGCATCAAGTTGTTCGTAATGCGCTTCCCGTTCCTTGTGGGTATTTATATCATCTTCATACGCTATGCCCGTGTCCTCGTCGTCGTCTCCCTTATTCTCGTGCAGTGGCACCGGCTCTCTATGTTGTTTTTGTAGTTTTTTATACCACAAATGTTTGCTTATCGCAAAAAGATAGGTGCCGATACTACACGTAAGCCTGAATTCCTCGTCCTGTGCCTTGCCAAACAACACCACCATCGCTTCCTGAAACAGGTCTGCCGCATCTGCTGATGTACCGCCGTTTTTCTGCAACCACCCGCTTATGATGTGGTAGTTCTGGCTGTATATCTGCTCTGTCGCTGCCCGGTCACCGGCAGCCAGTGCTGCAAGAAGCTGTTGTTCGATATTGAATTGGCTTTGCACTTATTAATACCTGTTTTTGAAAAAAGTAACCCGATTGCTGGCCGGAACTGCCGCAAATGTCAGGATTCCGCCATAAAGATAATCATAAAATATACCTCCGGTCCGTGGCCTCTGCCCGGGTTCTGTTCCACGTTCACACTGCTTTACGCCGGTTCCCCCAAAAAAGAATGCCCCGATTTCGGGGCATTCACATAAAAATAAAAATATTCGAACTACGGTGCAATTGCGTAGGTCATATTGCATTTTTCTGCATCGTCCATGCGTATCAGCGTCAGGTGATGTGTTTCCACCATTGGAACAAGGTATTTCGCAACAGTTCCTTTTTTCGCCTTCTTCAGCGTCAGGATCACATTACCCACTTCGTCGTTGGTGATCGTGTAGGTGCCGGTCTCCTTCGGATTGTCGCGCATGTCGCGGTAAGTTTTCTCGTAAGTGCCGTAGTTCACGTTGTTAGCGTTGCTTACAGTCAGCTTCAATGTAGAGAACCACTGAATATATTGTGCTTCAGAGCCGATCTTATCCGGGCACTTCATTCCCACAAAGTACCAGGTCTTGTCAAAAAGCTCATACCTGTTTATCGGATCGGTATTGCTGGGTGGGAATGGCGGTTTCTGTGCCATTGCCGAAAAAGATACCGCCATAAGGCATACCAGGAAGATGTTCTTGAGCATGTTTTTTAGCATAAAATAGTTTTCTTCGGAGTAAAAGTAATAAAACCTTCTTT
>JACCEA010896618.1_pt1 | contig 16449 bp, 19 predicted proteins | sample 7449851 | NCBI WGS metagenome assembly JACCEA01 (sample SAMN15323453, study PRJNA562643) | freshwater metagenome | isolation source: river surface water | place: USA:Blue River Watershed | collected 2017-08-18 | reverse complement strand
GAATCGTTCTTACCCATCCGATACTAGGCTTGGTGGTCTGATGCGCACTTTCAAACGCCGCCAACTTCTGATCGAGCTGCGTGATATACAGTTTTTTATTCTTCATAAGTCAAAAGATAATGTGACAATCATCTTGCAAATGTAATACTATTGCTTGACTTTACGAAGTGAAAAGTAAGATGATGTGTTGATTTTTTTATTCAATTAATCAAGACGAGAAATTAATCTTTTGGTTTGGACATTATAGATTCCAATTCAGTATCGACGTAAAAATGAGGAGATTCCTCGATGTGATATTGGAACCATCCGTTACCTCGGTTCTCTACAATTTTCTGCTCGGTTTCATGTCGATAACGAAATGGAACGAGGGCTTCAACAGGTATTATATGTGGCGTTTTAACATAGGCTTCTGCATAATGACAATTGTACCATTCCAACTCAGCAAGATTGATGTTGTCGTCTAAATACCAATCTATTGAAATCAGTTTAGTGTCAATCCTCCAAAATGTATATGCTTCAGCGTACAATTCACCGATTTCATGCAGATTAGGATTGCACAGGCAATCATCCACGAAGTCGAAGCAAATGGGCCACATTTTTAAAACCAATTTATTTTCTGTATTCGCATAGACGAATCGATCCCTTTGTGGCTGTATCCCATTTAATGCAATTGCCTTGTCATATTGGCCTTTAGAGACATGCCATAAATACTCAGGTACATTTACTTTGATTTGTTCTTGCTTCATGCGTTCTGATTTTGCTTCGATTTCAATTAATTTTTAGTTCTATCGATCTGGGATTTAAGGCATGTTTGGAATTTAGAAATGTCTATCAATAAAATTTACCAATAGGGCTATTCTGTCTCTTTTACCAAATGCTCATACAACATCACCATCGCCAAGGTGTCGAGTTCACAGTATTTCAAAAGGTCTTGACGTAATTCTTGTGCATAGATTTCTGTGCTCATGGTGTACATCAATTGCGCATAGGCTGCCATGGCTGCTCCGCCTTCTTTGATTGAAGGTAAAGATTGATATGGATTGATCTGATTAGCGCAGATCCAAGTGTGGTCTTCTGAAAAGTTCAGACTGGTCAATTGGATTGAGCCAATGGGCTGTGAATACTTGTCACGCAATTGATCATTGCATCGCAATATGGCGGGCAATACAGCCTTGATGGAATTGGAACCTCCGAAAAAAGGATGGTAGTAGTATTGCTTGACAACTTTGCAGAGATCCACAATGCGAGATTGTGCGGCTTCGATAAATGCAATTAACTCATTTCGATCGGCCTCATTTGAATTTTCCAACTGGTCCTTAATTTCATTCAACACCGTATTCTCGTGATGCGAATAAGTGAAGATTGTTCCATCGTCGTGACTGATGGATTCTTTTAACGCTCGGATGAATTCAAAGTTTGGAAAGGAATGGTCAGGAATCAGAAATTGATTTTGATGCGTAAGATTTCCTTCTTCAGTCAGTTGATGATGAGAAAATTGAAAGGCAACTTGCTCATAGGGATGCTGGGTTGAAAAGAATGGCAACGCAGAACGTGTAGTTTCAAAATCAATGAAGTGCATCGGGAATTTCCAGGTTGTCATTTCACTTCGAAGTCCTTCTTTTTGAATGAAGGGTTGGTCAGTGTTACAAGTTGTAATTTGAGCCCATTGTCTTTGACTGGGGGTAAATTGATTGTCACCGGCTTCTAAAGGCCATTCTGCAGGATCGATGTCTGAAAGTAAAAAGTGGCCCTGATCAAAGAGATTACTGTTTCTTAAATTCCAGACGTCCAATAGATTGGGTTGGTATAGTTCTGCTTCTGCAATGTTGCGATGATGCGCAAAGCACTTGGCCATTCCGGAATTTCCATTTTGGGTCATCTCAGTTTTTCGATATTGACAATGCTTGCATTTGGATTGCTGGAGTGGAGCGCCTGGAAATACATATTGGGTTAAAAGCGGAAGCATGGAATTCAAGGCTGGGGTGAATGTTAATTCATCGTCGTATGGTATTTCGTCATTCAAAATGCCCTGAATGATATCGGTCTGATCCAAACAGGTTAATAAGGAGTCGTTCCAATCCTTAGCCGAATTGTCCAAAACTTCAACATGTTTTCGACCGTTCATGTTGGGCTGAAAGCGATATTTCTGATTCAGTCCGTCGATGCTGGATTTTTTATTCTTGTCTGGAAAAATGAAATGCGATTCCACTTTCATTTCAGGAAAGCAAAGTTGAACGACATAGGTTTGAAATGCCAAATCGAAAAAATAGGGCTTCCATTCTTTCTTTAGTTGTCCCCCTTTTCCAAAGATTGTATCCTCTCCTTCATAAGATTTGGCTTTGACTTCGAACAACTGAAGAGTATTCCCTTTTTTTACAACGATGTCCGCTCGAATAAACAGGCTTTGGTGCTTGAATCCAGCTTCGAACAATGTGATTTTTTCATTCTGCTCAATGAAATTGCGCGTGTAGTAGCTGCAATTATTGAAATCGCGATGCGGTACATCGATCAACTTTCCATTCGGAAAATGTTGCCTCGCGTACTCTTCAACTTGAAAACCGCCTTCTGCCAAATATTGCAGAAATGAATCCATTTTTTTAATGTCATTGTAGCTGGAATCAAAAGAGAAAAAGAGTTTGCTCAAGCAGTCTAATCCCAATTTGAATTTCGTTTTGGTTAGCACTTTCTCCCTGTAATTCTCAATGAGTATATTAATGGGGAACTCTCTTTTGAAATCATCGTAGTAGAATTGAGGTTTGATAATATTCATAATCTGTTTTCTTTTTTTACTTTATTGTTTTTTCATTTTTTCATGCAATTGCCACCAAACCTTTTCATTGATACTAGGGGGAGATTGATGAATGTAAGTCTCTAATGATTCCAATTGATCTTTTTGTTGGGCGTTCAAGTTGCCACAGAGCAATGCCTTGGACCATTTGTCTTTTTTGCCAACAACGCGTCTCCATAAATCAATTTCATTGTAGTCCCATCCTGTTATCTCGAAAACCTTTTCCATAATATCCTCAATGTATAATTCAGCATCAGGGATTTCCAGTTTACTCCAAGCAACATCGAGATAAGAGTATACTTCAACAAACGGAACTTCACTCTGAAAATAATTTTGAATAAAATCTTTAAGTTCATCGGTATGTTCATGGTTGACAATAATGGGGAAGTGGTAGGGGAAGTTCTTTGTGGTTGAAATGTAGAGTTCAGGAAAAGTCGGGCAGTCGTTGAGTTTATTCTCGGGCATGAAGTATCGGAAGTTTTCGAATTGAAGCATTTGTCGATCTCCGGGCATCCATCCCATTTTCCTTTGATTGGCGTAATCTGCCCACTCCGCAAGGAAATGCCAGAATCTCCACTTGTTGGTTTTGGACAACAATTCCCATTCACGATTCATTCGATTTTTCTCGATATTGTAGTGATCCCCCGCCTTTAAAAATGCTTCTTCTGTAATGCTTCTTTGGTTTTGAATGGGTAGAATTTCTAAATAGAGATGATCAGGAAATGAACCGAAAACAAATTCCAAAACACCGCAAAGCCAAATGGAATCAACGTAGTTGTAACATGAGGCAATGTTGTAGTTGGCTCCTTTTTCGTCCTGTGTTTCGGTTGTTTTTTCTAGAATAACATCAACAATGCCATCGGGCTCTTCGCTTATTTTCACTTGTACAATGCCAAGTCCGTTGTCCAATTGAGACAAGAATACTCCTGCATCATCGACCATTTCTAGATCGTCATGTGACCCAGGATATTGGGGTATTTCCGCAAACCAAATGGATTGTAAGGGTGATTTGATAAAAGTGATGATTTTTTCTTTCATATTGATTAGTCGATGATTTGAATTTTAATGGTGTCAAATTGATGGGTACGAACTTGTTGTTGAATCCAACGGTAGCGACTCATTTTTTCATCTCCCCAAAGTTTGGATCCACCTCTTATGGCCTTTCGCAGTCTAACAGGAGATTTGATTAGGTCAATGATTTTGGATTCATCTCCTTTGTATCCTATAACAATGCAACTGCCAGGACCATCAGGAACTTGAAGGAGCATGTCGTCAAATTGTTTTTTGAATTTTGAATTGATTTGGCTGACAGGCATGGAAAAGAAATTGACTCGGGTTTTTTTCATGAGATTGATTTTTGGTTTTAGATAAATAAGAAATTAGTTCAAGCACAAGCAGACCATCAGGTTGCGGACTGCTGTAGATGGCATTCCCGGAATTATCTCCGATTCATCCGGAAAACATTCCTCCCAAAGTAGCGGGGTAGTGGCTGCGGATTTAATCTTAATGATTTTCCGTAAATGAGGTACTGAATCATGGATACTGCGCTGTGATAAAAGAAGATAAAAAACTGGTTTTTCATTTTGCATTTATTTTTTGATTTACGAATTACAAGACAAAGCGATACCTGTCCCTATTAAGCTAGAGATGGGAAAATGAAACAGCAAGATGGTATTAGAAGACGTTGAGGGTATTTAAACTCGCCATGGATTTAAATATAATATAATTCAATTTTTTTGTCAAGTACTTTTTTTATCGGCAATGGAAGCAATCAGCACCAAAGTCAGGAATATCAAGGCGGGGAAGAAAACAAAAATGATCAAAGATTTTTAAAAATATATGTGAAGTGGGAGATTGTGATACGGGATATTTTTCACTGATATTCATCCACAAGGAACAACCCCAAAGGATGGAGATGAAAAAGAAAAGAATGATGAAGGCAACGAAAAGAAATAACATACGGAAAATTTATAATGCAAAGTAACGACCGCTTATTGCATTATTGCTTCAATTTTCGGTGTAGTTTTCTAAATGTTTTAAAAGCCTTTTTTTGATGTCGTCAATAAGTGCTTGCGGCTTGGTCACTTTTACAGAATGGTCCATGGAGATAATAATATGTACCAATTCCAATGATACATATGATTTGAGTTTGAAAGTGGTGACGCCATTTTTTTCGAAGCTTCTTTGCGTAGTATTGATGGGACGTTGGATCAATTCGCTCGCCCATCTTTTGTCGCTCACTTCAATTTCAATATCTACAGGAGCTTGGTCATTCTCTTGATGTATGCCGGAGGAGAATCTAAAATAGTCTTCCATATTGAAGTTCGATAAGATATCCGGTTTGGGCGTGTCGATGACCTCGATTTCTTCGATTCTAGAAATTCGAAATACCTTGACTGTGCCATCCTTGTCTTTCAAATCGTTAGCGACCAGATACCAAAGTCCATTGTATTCCTTGATACCTAGAGGACATAAACGGTAGTTTTTGAAGTCTTTGTTTTTGTTGGTGTATTGAACGCGAATGCAACGCTCACGGCTGATGTGGTCAAACAATACATTGAGCCATTTGGCATCTTGGTCACTGTATTTGGTGGTGTGAATGATTGATTTCTTCTTTTCGGTCTTCGGTAGCTTTGCTGCTTGTGGGTTATACAATCTCTCCACCAGTTGTTTCAACTCTTGGTGTTTGGTTCTGGGTAGCGTCTTTTTGGCTTGTTTGAGAACAAACTGCAAACTTGAATATTCATCCTTGGTAATGCCAATCTCAAAGATGGACATAGACAACTCCTCATATCGGTATTTGCCATTTTCTTTGATGATGGTTACTTTACCACCATGAAGATCTTGAATGTCTTTTAAATCGTTATAGATAGTACGAATCGACACTTTCTTCAGCTTGCCATTTCTTTGAATGATTTCATCGTCCTCCAGCTTATTATTGATTTTCTTCAATAGTTCTTCAGCGGAGTAGCCAATATTGGAGCGCAGCAATTGATCAAAGACAATCCATCTGCGAACTTGTTCCTTATTGGGCGACACGATTTTTTGAGGAGTAGGCATATAACAAAGTTATTAGCATTGAAGCAAAATTGCAAACTGATTTATTTTATTTATGGAAAACATCATCTATGCAAAACCCAAACTTCCTTCCCTTCATCGAGAAAATGGCTTTAGAAAACCAGTCGGACTGGATGAAGTCTTTTCCTGCACCTACAGAATCTGATTCGGATTTTCAAACCTTTCACAAATGGATGGGATTTTCCTCTACCCAAGAAACATTGGTTTTTGTTCATTTGGTATTGAAGACAATGGGTGGAAATGATTCCTCATCCAATCAGATATTGGAGGATTTGGATTTGGGCATTGCCGATTGGGAATGGATCCATCCGCTTTTTAAGTCGTGGACACAAAAAGGAATCATTCACTCTAAAAGAAAATTTGGCGTACTCTTCGAAAATGTGAGTATTGTCAATCTATGGATGCAAAGGGTTTTCAATGAAGAAATGCAGGAGGAGGTTCGGGATGAGCAGTCATTGTTCTTTGCTCAATTCAACATTTGGATTCAGGCGATGAAGAACAAGGTCATCTCCATGCATACTGTTAAGACGGAATTGGGTCAATGGATGGAAACACATGGCGAAATTGATTTTGTGAAAAAGGTGAGGGGTTCATGGAATTTGGATTTGGGGCAAACGGTCATGTTGCTCATACTGGTTGATCAACAAGTTCGACATCAAGCGGGTTTGCCTTTGGATTGTATCTGTGATGTTTTGGCTGAAAATGATGCTGAACGTTTCGATTTGAAGTATCGTTTGAATAAGGCAGATGAAAAATTGTTCAAGGAACAGTTGATTCAATTGCGCAATTCAAATGATCCTTTTAGCCCTGAAGAATTTGTGGCCACACCCAAGGCCATGGAGGTATTTTATCCAACCATGAAATGGGACAACATCAAATCTTTTTCAGATGATGACTCTGAACGTTCAATCGGTAAGATGGTATCTTGGAAGAATATCAAGGAGGAGAAATTGTTCTTCAATGATGAAGAGCAAAATCAATTGAACACCATTTCCAAGTTGTTAAGTTCTTCGTCATATGGGCGCGTGACCAAGGCTTTGAAGAAAAAGAATCTAGGAGAAGGCATCACCGTGATGTTGTATGGTCAGCCAGGAACAGGTAAAACGGCTTCCGTATTGCAATGGGCCAAGAAGAACAAGCGATCTGTTTTCTTGGTGGATATCAGTCAAATTAGAGGAAAGTATTTTGGTGATACGGAGCGCAATGCAAAGCGCATTTTTGATGACTATTATGCTTTCTGTAAGACGGAGGAGAATACCCCGATTTTATTGTTCAACGAAGCAGATGGAGTCATTCAAAAGCGTTTGGATGTATCAAATTCAATAGAGGCCTCATTAAATGCGATGCAGAATATCTTGTTGCAAGAAATGGAAAACTTCAAAGGCATACTCGTTGCCACAACCAACTTAAACAAGAACATGGATGATGCTTTTGAGAGACGCTTTTTGTGGAAAGTTCAAATTGGACATCCCAACGCGGATACGCAGGATAAGATGATGTGGAGCGCATTTAAAGGCGAAGTCAATCGCCAAGAAGTTCGCATGCTTTCGGATCAGTATTCTCTGACGGGAGGTCAACTCATGAATGTACGTCGTAAGTTTTTATTGGAGACCATTTCACATCCGCGCATGAATCGATATACTTGTTTATCCGAATTGTGTCAACGTGAGTTGAATTATGGTACAAATGTTTCAAGAAAGGAAATAGGGTTTTAATGCATCTACAACAATTAAGAAATTGGTAAAATGGAAAAAGTAAATCCAAGCTTAGTAATGAAAGAGAAAGTGAAGGCAGCCCTCTTTGGTGTTGCAGTAGGGGATGCATTGGGCGTGCCTGTCGAGTTCATGTCTCGTGAGGCCATTGCTCAAAATCCTGTTACCGGAATGATGGGTTATGGAACCTATGATTTACCACCGGGAACTTGGTCAGACGATTCATCCATGACGTTTTGCACGGTAGAATCGCTGTCTCAGGGCTATTCGGTTCAGCACATCGGAGAGACTTTTGTCCGTTGGTACAAGGATGATTATTGGACGCCCGATGGCGATGTGTTTGACATTGGTATTACGACCAAGCAAGCCATTGTGAGGATCATGCAAAGAATTCCAGCAGATCAGGCTGGAATGGGAGATGAGATGTCCAACGGGAATGGATCCTTGATGCGCATACTGCCTTTGATTTTCCACAGTCATGCCATGGAAATGGCAGAGCGATTTGAATGTGCAAAGCAAGTTTCCTCCATCACGCATCGTCATATCCGTTCGGCATTGGCTTGTTTTTATTATCTAGAAATTGCCAGAGAGCTGCTCAGTCACAACAATATGAAGGAGGCTGTGAATAAGGCGAATTTGGGTTTTTCCAAATTCTTGGATGCAAATTCGGAAATTCCGGATGCTGAGAAATTGCATTTCAGTAGATTGTTGCACCCAGATTTCCCATCTTCTGAAGAGTTTACAATCCAGAGCAGTGGATATGTCATGCACACCTTGGAGTCCAGTATTTGGTGTCTGTTGAATAGCCACAGTTACTCCGAGGCAGTGCTCAAAGCAGTCAATTTAGGCAAAGACACAGACACGACAGCAGCGGTTACAGGAGGATTGGCAGGATTAATCTACGGGTTCAATGCCATCCCGAAAGAATGGTTAAGTCAATTGGCAAGAGGAAAAGACATTGAGGATTTGGCGGAGAGGTTTGCTGAAGCATTGAGCTAAAATCGGCTGACTAGAAAATAGTAAGTGAACTGTTACAAACTACATACTTGAGAATGTACCAGTTCCACTTTTGTTTTCGACGAATCTAATGAGTGTCGGATGGAGTGAACTACTATTTGTCCATTTCATAAACCAATGGATGACCATAACAGTGGCGCTCATCCCATTTTTTGTTGTCGAATGGAACAACTCTAATTCGCAAGGTGTAAATTAGAAATTCTGTTCCATTAAAGTCTCTGGTAATGATGGGGCCGTAGTAAATGAAGATATCGTTTTCTGGTGTGTAGAAATACATTTGGTCTCCGAACATTTTTTTCATTTTAGATTCTTTTCTTTCTTCCGGAGTCGGATTCTCAAGGGTTAAAGTTCTCAATTCCTTCATAAACTTCCCTTGAATATCTTTTCCAATGGTCAAATAAATGTGGGAAAGAACATTGTTTAACTCCTTTTTGAGATTAGTTAAACTTCGTGAGAAGATACGGGCCCATTGACCTTCGCTGTATTCATTGAATTGGATGTTGAATGCTTGTTCGTTCAGGTTGGCCAAGGGATATTGAGGATAACCTTGCCATTCCATGAATGCGACATCGTGTCGATTACAGAAACGATCAAAGTATTTGGGACGATAAAGAAATTTACCCTCATAGTATGCCGTGACAGGATTCCAATTGGTACGAACAAATTGGTCATCACTCTTGTCCATATCACAAAATGAAATTTGAACTTCATGATCATACAGGGAGAACGAAAGAATGATTCGGAGGTCGTGTCGGATTTCTTCCCATCTCATGACTTTCTCTTCTTTTTCTTGATTGAGTAGTTGGTTGAGGGTGTATAGGTGGATGTTGTTATCGGATAGGTAAGTTGGGGAGAAGAAAGATTCGAAGATGGTCAACCATTGATTGGCGTTGGTGGGTTGTGGTAGAGTGATTTCTTGGTTGATGTCTTCAGTCATCAGTTCAAATTTCTCAAATTCGATGTCTCCATTGTTAAAGGCAGTGATTAGGGAATCGTGGTTTTCTCTTGGGACACGATCAAAAATTCGGGAGAAGGTATAAGAAGATGAAGTGATACTGACTTTGTTGAAATAGTTCAATAAGGGTTTTTCGGGATAAATACGGGTTTTGTAGTATTGACGATAACTGTTGTTATTGATTTGTGTGATCCATTTCTGATCACGAATGAAAGAAATGATGAAGGATTTTGCTTCAGATAAGTTTTCAAAGATTTTCATTTGGATTTTATTTTAGTGAATATTGAATGATGTAATTAAAAAATTGGGAGGGGAAGTGAGATCGATCCCCTATGGGGTTATGAGACTTTGTGTTTTAGTTCATCACGTACTTCCATCAAAAGTTTACCCAAAGTGTTCTTTCCTTCCCATTGATCACCTTTTCTTCTCATTCCCCAAAAGAGATGACGTTCACCTTTCCTAGATCCGATGTCTTCAATCAATACATGATCTTTGGTTAAAAGAAGTTTTTGAAGTAGAACTGGATTTTGAGAGAATTTGAGAAGAAGACAGGTTTTCATGTTTTGAACATCCAGTTTGGACATGGGTTCCACCTTCATTTCAGATTTGTACTTTTTTGATTTCATCTTACAGGACATGGGACTTTTTTCTAACCGAATGAGTTCTTGGATTTCTGGATTCGAGAATCTCATGGATTGAAAAACTGCTTCACAGGTTCTCCAGGTTTTCCCGTTCCAAGTGATGATGGAAGGAGACATGTTTCCCAACCAACCGTAGGGAAGGTCGACTTTTGTAAAAGAGATGTTTGCCATAAAGTTTGAGTATTTAGGGGTTATACTTAAAGGGATGAAGGAATGAAGGAATGAGGGAATGAAGGAATGAGGGAATGAAGGAATGAGGGAATGAAGGAATGCGGAATCCAGTCAAGAAGTATTGATTAAAGGGGTATAATAAAGAGAAAAAGAAAGAGAAAGAGAAAGAGAAAGAGAAAGAGAGAATTTATAACGAGAATCAGGAATACCAGAACGGTATGGGGAAGGATTAAGCTGCCTGATTGAGATCGTTGAGAAGTTGAATTAAACAGATGAGTTCTGGAGAGGATTCCACACCTTCATAGGACTCCTCTTTTTTCTTTTCAAAATACTTCATTCCCAAACTTCTCAACTTCATTTTTTTAATCTTAAAATATTTCTCACCATCAATCACCACAAACAAATCCTTCTCCACAAAAAAATTCACATAATAACTACCACTAAACTTCACAACCTTCCATTTTCCAAACTTCAACTTAACCATTTTTTTCATCATATATATATAATTTAAGGGGTTACTAATTTGGGAGTACAAAGGTAATTCACAATTTTGCAATTTTGTTGCAAAAAAAATATCTACCGTTTAATTTTTTAGAAAATAATTATTTGAAGCAAGAGTGCAATATTGTTTCTTATAATTGCGTAGTAGTTATGTTTCTTGTCTTTTCTGTTCTTATTATTTTGTTGTATTTGAGTGTTACAATTTTTCTAACCTTTAAATCTATAAATTATGAATGGATTGCTTTCCTTGATGTTTTGGACAATTTTCGCTCGCTTGTTTATTGTGTATGTTGGGTGGGATGTTTTTGGTAAGACCTTTTGGATGGAGATGGAGTCATATGTGATTCAGTTGTCCTACTCAACTTTCTATTATTTTCTTATCATTTTGGTGTACGTGTTGTTGTTGACGATGATTCCTTGATGATTTAGGAATTCTGCGGTGTCTTTTCAATCCTTTCTTGGGAATTTAGAAGTGAGCATCTTCATGGTTTATGGTCTGAAAAGGCTTTGCTCATTTATAGTTTAATTTGTAATTCTACATAGTATGAAAATTGCTGTAATTGGAAGTCGAGATTTTGATAATCAAAGACTGTTGAGTGAAGTTCTTATTGAGTATTTGCCTCAAATAACATGTTTGATTTCTGGAGGGTGCAGAGGTGCAGACAAAATGGCGGAAGAGTGGGCCATTGCTCATTCATTCCCAACATGGATCTTTGAACCCAATTGGGCTGCCTATGGTAAAAGTGCCGGAGTAATGAGGAGCAAAGAGATCATTGACAATTGTGATTTGTGCATCGCCTTTTGGGATGGGCTTAGCAAGGGCACCTCGAGCGGGATACGATATTGTCGAAGAATAAATAAACCTTGTAAGGTTTACTATGCTTAATGGTTATTGTGTCGGTTGTTTTCATTCCCGTATGCCCTTCCGAGATTATGATCACTTTTTTGTTTTAAAGTGTAACAATTTATTCACCTCTAAATCTAAAAACGATGAGTCTATTTCTTTTTATGATGTTTGGAACCGTGGTAGTGCGTGTACTAATGGTTCATTTTGGTATGGATGAATTTGAACAAACCTTACAGTTGGAGATGGAGAGTTATGTGATTCAACTGGGGTGTACCATTTTTTCTTTTATTTTATTATTGTTCTTGTTTGTTTTGGTGTTGGTGGTTTTTTGTTGAGCCAAAATAGCTGGAATTGAATGATCACATTATGTTTAATATTGATATATTATTCATAGGATTTTTCTAATATTTGTTTGGCTTTTTTAATGATGTTTTTAGTAATCTTAATCAATAAATAATGAGATCAATGTATGGTTTGTTTGAAGAGGATTGGCAGCACAGGACCGATTTTCCTTTTTCGTTGGATGTGCAATACTGCCTTATGAAAATACAGAGTAAACTAGCCTCTTCCCCAGAAATGCATCCCATGTTATCGGGTGTTTATATGGTAATCAATCGACAGAATAGGTCAATAATAAAGGCGATGGAGAAGAGGAGGAATGAGCGGATTGGGGATCGCGATTGGTTATTGCACGAGTTTGAAATAGAGGTTTTGATCCAGATTTTTCATAATTCGATTGCTGATATATTCGCCTATCTCGATTCGGTAATTGAAATCTATGGAGCTGAATATATTTTGAATGAGATGCCTGGAGTTGGTTATCGAGATTATGTATTTTATGTGTGGGGTGATTTTTTCGAGACTTGGATTCCTGTTGAGATACATCCGTTATTAGATAGTTTTGTAGAGAAATTGATTGAGAGGTACTCTGCCTATTTTGGTGATTAGGATCTGTAATACTCCCTGAATCCTGGACCAAAGGTTAAGTTAAGGAATGCGTAATTTTAATTACCCATTATAAAAAATCAAGACAGGCGGAATTAAACATGTTAGTTCAAGGCCAAGCTTGCGATTGAATTAATTAAAAACTAATTGACAGTCGCTCAATTAGCATAAAAAAATGAAGTTAATGCTGTGACCATTTCAAGATAGAAGTCTTAATTTTGGCCAAATAAGAAAATATTAACTTGGCAGAACTAATCTTTAACTCAAGAAAGTGGAATCTTTATACAATTCGAGAAATTGTATTCTGAATATTGAATCATGTTTCTAATTTAAAAATAGATCTTTTTACCTTACACAATCCGAAAATTCCAAAATCGTCGGTTACTTTCTGATAATTAGGCCATTCCTCTTGACCTTCGGTAATCATAAGGTATTCAGGCAAAGAGTTTGAGTGATGAGCAATTTCATAAAGTAAAGAATCTCCGCAGAAATTGGTCCAGGCGATTCCTCCATGATCTTGACAGACAATTAAATCGATTTTGATATTTCTGTTTAAGAGAAATTGATATGTCCCAATTGCATCGGTATTTATAAAGTGAAGATTTATTTTTCTTCCATTGTATGCAAAATTTAATATTTTATAGTAAGAAATGTCTTCAGCATTTTCGAAATACGAGCTTTGCGGATGCCATAAACATTGCCAATTTTCAATATTAAGGTCATTTAATTGTTTATCAGTTTCTTCAACATCTGGTATGAGTAGATTTTCAAATAGGCTCTTAAGTTGCTCGAAATTAACAATGCCCAAGTAATCCACGTAGTATATTTCAGAGGCTGAAGAGTAATCGAGAAAGAATGCTAGAGTTTCAATGTCGAATCCTGATCCCGGATAAAATATTGCGTTAACGTTCTCTGATATAGAGTTAATTAATGACTTTTTGCTGCCACGAAATGAGTTTTGTTCATTGCTGTTTTTAAAGTAAAATTGATGTGATAATTTGACTTTTATCATAAATTATTTATATTTAGCTTGCCTGTTAAGGAATAATTTTGTTACACAAAGCATTAGCAAGTTCATAGTGCCAATTAGTTTGTCTCGTTGTATGGTAATATCTAAAGAAGAAAGTTTGATTGGGAATGGTGAATCTTTCTGGCACTGGCCTAGGACTAACACTTTTCCAATAAATGAATTTACGGTTTGGTAGATGTTGAGTTAATTGGATAAATAATGGAATATATCCTGGAGATCCAATGAATATTATATCTCCTTTGTTTGAGGTGTCGATTTGATTGAAGTCAAGGAATCTTTCAATTTCAGGATTCAATTCTCTTACTTTGTAATCGGCTGCATCTTTGCTCAACGTGATATCATAATTTGGTAGTTTATATCCGGATTTTACCAAGCCCCATCCTGCAGATAGGATATAGAAATTATTATTAAATCTATTATGCAAATCCTGGTAAATAGAATTGTTATACAAGCAATACGCACTAAGTAAATTGTGGTCGACTTGATTCGATATTAAAAATTGTCTCCAGCTAATATTATTTTGAGACATAAGATCGTCGGGATGAGCTTGATTTATTTGATTTGGAATACTGACAAAAATATGATTAGGATATGCACTGAAGAATGAGTGATTCTTTTTATTGGCACAGATACATACGATTTGTGCAGATTCTAATTTAGGACGATCATTTGTGTCTTGAGAATGAATACTTGATATTTTCTGAAGTTTATCTTTTGATGATTTTGATAATTTCAATTTACTGACTTGCGAAGAGGGAATCCGACTTTCTTCTAATGATCTTTTAGCGTCATTTAGGATGGTACCGAATTTAATTGTGAAGTTGTTGTGGTTTCTGTCTTCACTTATAATTTGGCTATTGCAGTTTGTGGTATTTCTCATCGTGTTACAAATCGCAGGGATTCTAGTTTCCCATGGAATGTTTGGGTACAAGCTTTGGCATTTTTTTCTAACCATTTCTGCAGATTGGATGTGTGCTCCATTTTCAAGCAATGATTTTATGGCAGTCAGAGTTGATGGTTGTAATTTTCCGGTGCTTTTGGTAATTAAATTTTGAATACAGTTCAATGACATAGGGATAGTTTTTAATTTTGTTATAGTCTTCCTTTGGTGTTTTGTTCCACCAATTTCCTGCGACTCTTATAAAGTTTTGTCACATTGATTGGAGCATTTGCCAGAGCGTTTGGATTGTTTTTCAGATTGAAAATGGGATTTATAGCTTTGATAATAGCCTTCTCGTCCGAATCAATTTCCTTTTTGTTACCAGAATAACCAATCCAATAAACAAATATGTATTTTTGAAAGAAGGAGTTAATTAATTGCTCCGTATTCGGTAAAATTAGATCGTTGGCGAGCAAAGACCCCATTCCCGTTCTGAGCGTGGAGAGAGCTGAGTTTTTTTGATTAATTGCAGACTCACGATGTTTTTGCTCAATGTGCCATTGTAATCTTTCTTGCAAGTTAGAATTTCCTTCTTTACCAGTTCCGGCTGTGCCCAAATAAACTAAATCGTAAGTTTCATTATTAATTGGTCTTGAATAGATATTGGGAAGAGGACTAATATTCACGAATTTACTTAGTGCCCTATATCCTTCCTTTTTCATAAACCAGAAATAAATCCCCTTCGTTTGAGGTACTGATCGTGTTTGAGTGTGATGGGCTGAAATACTTTTCAAATCATCTAGATTTCGTTCAAGCCATTGTGTGACTTGATCAAAGGTGGCATTGGTTGGTAAAGACATATACGATTAGTTTAGAATTTAAATATAATTTATTTCTTCTCAGGAATCAAATTTTCGTTTAATAAGTTTAAGTTAAGTTTCTTATTTGATTAATGAGTTCGGCTCAAAATATCCGAGCAGCAGAAGCAAGGTCAGCGCAAGGGTTACTTTAACAAAGAACAGCGCTCCAACGAATAAGGGCATCCGCCGGTCGTCGTTCACAAAACAAATGAACTGTCCAACATAATGGGACAAAATAACAAAGAGACAGATGGAAAGTATAATCATGGTGTGGGTGATATTTTGTTTCTTTTGTCTTTAACCTAGGTTTCCAAATTTTATGTTCGTTTCTTGTTTAATCTGATAGGATGTTGCAAATGTATTTCCAATCTTTGTAATTTTGCTTCAATTTTAAATTGTTCAATTTCGAGAAAAAAAATCAATTTTTTATATTCATTTAAAAGAACTAAGAGTGTCTAAATAATTTTATTTTAGGTAGCGTTTAAAAACAATAAGGTGGCCTATTACAACTATGAGAGAATGGATTTTTTTTAAGATCCAATTTTAATATATTTGTTGTATAACCCAACCAAAACTGTTTTGCAAATCCAACTTCAATTTCAACCCCAGCAATGGCATGATAAACTATTTGTTCTATCGTGGAAGTCTGATGCAAAATGGGTGTGGGTTGTGTACCGCAACAGTCAATCGAAACGTTGGTTCAAACGCCCAGGGCGTAGCTATCGCTTTAAAAGGTGGTTTGTAAAAAAGGGTGATGATCAATTCAAGAACATCGCCAATGTGCAATCTCCTCAAGTGGTGCTTTATTTTTTTCCTTACACCATCTCATGGCCCAAGAGAAAAGTGGTGCAATTTGATGTCCAGCATTTGTCCATTCATCAAAATACATTTACTATCGCCGAACAATCAATGCCATTTCATTCACCTGAAATGCAATTGGTTCCTTTGGTCAATAATACAACGCCTCCCGTTTGCGATTTCAATTTGCCTCAGATGGAATTGATACAAAGTGAATTGAAATTGG
>JACCEA012103748.1_pt1 | contig 16450 bp, 17 predicted proteins | sample 7449851 | NCBI WGS metagenome assembly JACCEA01 (sample SAMN15323453, study PRJNA562643) | freshwater metagenome | isolation source: river surface water | place: USA:Blue River Watershed | collected 2017-08-18 | reverse complement strand
AACTTCGCCTTCGCCGACAAGCCGAGACCGTGATGGGTCATCGCTTGGAAGAACCCCGCCTCACGCTGGTGTTTGTGCTGTGGGTGTTTGTGTACGTGGGTTTGCCCCTGCTGGCCGTCAGCAGCGTGATTGATTTGCTCATTCAACAAATCACGGGCAACTGCACCGGTTTTTGGTGCTGGTTTTAAAGACTGAGCCATCGTTGTTTGCACGGCCTTAACGGGGCACGCTGCAAGGCCCTGTGATGTTGACACGCACTTTTTTGCCCATATAGATGGTGTCGGTGTAAGCGGTCACGATGACAGTGGCTTGCTCGATGCGGATCTCTGACTCAGCACCTGTGACCTTGTGTTTGCGAAACGCCCCCATTTCTTTGGCAGTCGTTAAGTTTTTGCCCGTGTACTCTTCGGTCGCCAAGCTGTTGGCAATCAACAAATAAGGCTCGGGGCCATTCATCTTGAGGAAGATATTTTTCCCCATGGACTGAATTTCAATCACCACTTTTTGTGGCTTGATTTTCACGTCTTCCATCGCGGGAATGCTGGCTTCCACCTCGCAAGGCATTTTGAAAGTTTGCGCAAAAGCGGAGCTGGCAAACAAGGCTGCGGCAAACAGCGTGGCATGTACCAAACGGGTGGGATTCATCGTCATGGTTCCCATTCTAAGAAGGCTGAGACGGCGCATCCGTCTTGCGATGCGCCACCCGTTGAGCCCGGTAAATACCCGAGTGACCCGAGCATACATAGCTCATCACACAAGCCAACGCGGCAAATACGCCGATCTCTGCACCAAACAACTCCATCGCCATCAGGGTTGACGCAATAGGCGTGTTGGCGGCCCCTGCAAACACGGCCACAAAGCCCACTGCGGCCAACAGTGCAAACGGCACATCCAGCAACGGCGCCAAGGCATTGCCCAGTGTGGCGCCAATGTAGAACAAAGGCGTCACTTCGCCACCCTTGAAGCCTGAACCCAGCGACGCAATGGTGAACACCATCTTGCCCAAAAAGTCAGTCGGTGCGAGGGGATGGGCAAATGCCTCCACCATCACGGGAATGCCCAAACCGATGTAGCGGTCAAAGCTGCCCCACATCACCACAGCCGCAATCACGACGCCGCCCAATAAAGGGCGCAGCGGTGCGTAGGCGATGTGCTTTTTCATCACAGCACTCAACGCGTGCGTGCCATCGGCAAACACCTTGCCAGTCAAACCAAACACAGCACCCGCCACCACCATGGCAGCCAGCAACCATGCGGTGATGTGAGGTACCAAGCCCACTTCGTATTGGGTATGTTGCACGCCCCACAACAAGCCCACTTGGTCAGCCACCACCGCTGCAATCACACAGGGCAGCAAAGCATCGAGGCGCATGCGACCAATCGCCAGCACTTCCAACGCAAACACGGCGCCCGCCAAAGGCGTGCCAAACACAGAGGCAAAGCCAGCGCTGATACCGGCCATCAACACCATGCGACGGTCCACATGATTGAGTTTGAAAAAGTGTGTGAGTTGGTCGGCCAGCGCACCGCCCATTTGCACCGCTGTGCCTTCACGCCCCACCGATGCGCCAAACAAATGGGAAATGACGGTGCCGCCCAACACAAAGGGCGCCATGCGTAGGGGCACAACCTTTTGAGGATCGTGAATTTCGTCAATCAACAAGTTGTTGCCAGCCTCCACGTGCTGGCCAAACTTGAGATACAGCCAGCCCACACAGAAGCCAGCCACAGGCAAACACCAGATGAGCCAGCGGTTGGCTTCGCGCGTTTGAGTGGCCCAATCGAGGGCAAAGAGGAACAGGGCTGAGGCAGAGCCAGCAAGAGCCGCCACCAAAACGGCCAACACCACGGCTTTACTCAAGGAAGAGAAATGCGTGATCAATGCTTGGCGACTAAACAGGTACATGGGCGTATTTTCGCCCATTCATCTCACGCAAAAAAGTTTACAGAAAATCCTTCAAACCCGTGTAAATCGACATCGCGGTTGTACCAGCCGCAATGAGACCACCGCCCACCTCCTCAATTTTTTGCATTTTCTCGCGCATATCAGAAGTCGACGAGCCACCTTTGGAAAAGCGCGACATGATGACACTTAGAAATGGGCTATTTTTTTTGCTCACGAAACGCATCACTCTGTGACGCGCTACACCTCCCAGCAACATACCGGTCAAGAAACTGAGCGTGATGCTCGCGGCGTACTCTAAGAACTCGCGCCACTCAACCAGGCTCTGCGGCATGACCGGCGTGTGGTCGATCCAGCCCGTCACGGCACTCATACCAATCACCGACGAAGCCGCCAAGAATGCTGTGGCGAGAAACCAGCCCAATAGCGAACGCTGTTTGTTCTTGAATAAATAAAAAGCAAAGGGCAACGGCAAGACCACAGAGGCGATACGCAAGTACAACATGTTCAAGTCATACACCACAACGATCAAGACATGGGCCAACAAAAGCAACGTCAAAGGAATGAGAATGAACTGCGCCAAGTCAGCCATCGACCGCCACAGCTTGATCTCTTCTTTTGCTGAACGTGCACGCTCAGCAATCAACAAACTCTCTAACTCGTCAATCCTGGCCTGTAACGTCGTGGGATCTTGCTCCGCCAACTGAGCCTCTAGCTCCTGAACCCTTGCAAGTAGAGGACGGAACAAATACACATCACGTGTGCAAACTTTGCACACGGTGGCTTTGTCATCGACAGGACTGAGGCAGTAAACGCACTCCATTACTTCCCAATCACCAAATTCATCACGGTATTGGATTCTCGACCGTCTACATCTTTCACCGTGATTTTCACAGCATGTTCTCCTGGGGGAACTTCGGCTTTCGCGAAGTCAATTCCACTCTCGGTAATCGCACCTTTAAGGCGAGGCGTTAAGTCAACCGCTGTCGCCTTCAGGTAAGTGACCTTTACCGCAGAAGCGTCAATTTTGTTGCCGCCTCTGCTTTCAAAGACAACCTTCAAATCGAAGGGTCCTTTGATTTCTGGCGCTGTCACATCCGGTGAAATGACCTTGATGCCAGGACCACGCGCAATACCGCGCGTTTTGAGTTCACCACTGGCTTCCGGCATTTTTGCCTCCTTAGCCGTGATCAGTGGCGTCGCAAAAGCGGGGACAGCTATCAAGCTGAAAGTCAGCCCAAGTGCGCAAATGATTTGATTTTTATTGAACATACCCATCTCCCTTTTAAACAGTGAACTTAATCTCCGACCACAACAAACGGGGCCCAGAACAAAGGATGTGCATACGAGTATTTATTCTTTCCTTTGCCATCTTGCGAACTTTGACTATCGAGCATGTGCACCATGGAGGCTTGCAAATACTCTGCCTTGTTGTTTCCCGGCTTGAGTTGCTGACGCTTAAACATATCCGTCATCAACAAGCGTGCCGCCTCCGAATCAACTGGCCAATTCGAAACCAGCAAGGCCCTGGCTCCCGCATAGAAAAAGGCGCGACCTAAACCGGATACGGCTTCAGCGCCAGCCCCCTCGCCCGAAGCTGTATTACAGGCCGATAGCACGACCCAATCAGCATTCAACTTAAGCGTCAGAATTTTCTCCATGGTCAACAAACCGTCGCCCCTGCCTTCACCGGTCACATCCGGCGCACTCAGAGCCAATGCAGGTTGTGACAACCCATCAAGCTCACCGGGCACTAAACCGTGAGTGGCAAACATCACCACCTGACGGTTGGACAAGTCCATGTCCAACACCCGCGCCACGCTCGCATCTTTGTTTAGAAAAATGTCCTGACTTGGATCTGCCGAAAGTGCTTTGCCAATTTCTTGCAACTCTTCTTTGGTATCTGGCAAACGTGGCAACAACGCCAATTCCGCGCTACTCACGCTTGATGTTTTAGGTGCGCTGCGCAACTTCAACGGGATGCCCCGTGTCGCCATCGCGTTCCCTGAACGAATCGCTGTATTGGCAGCAATTTTGGCTTGTTCAACACTGAAGAATGGATCACCGAAACCCACAAAAGTTCGACGACCAGCGGGAGGGGTAGGCAAGTTACGCAATGCGGCCAACGCTGTCACAGAAGGAAGCTGAGATACCGCAATGTCTTTGATCAACCAAGCTGTCTTTCGATACTCGGTGAAATCACCACCTTTGGCTTTACCGGTTTGTGCATCTGGTTTCGTGGTCAACAAGGCCAAAGGCAACTGCCCTAATTCAGCATGCGGCACAGTGAGCATGACTTTTTTACCATGCAAGGAAGATTGCACCGGCTCTAAGATCGTCTTGTACAACTGATGAGACAACGCGACGTCAAAAGCAGGAATGTCATCTACTGTGGCGACTCCTGCATCGAGCGCCTTGCGCAGCTTAGCCACAATTTCAGCCATTTTCTCTCGACCTAAATTGAACGAATGAAATTGCGGTGCGCCCGTTTTTGTAATCGCCCAGACAAAGCCCTCTTTTTCACCGAAATACCAAGACACTAAGACTTCATCGGCCTTAAGCAAGTGTCGGGTGCGTTCAATCGTCGCGGGTTTTGGATTGACCAAGTCGGCATAGTCTGGAAACTTTTGCTCGATCTCTTTGCGCAACTTTTCACGGTCTGTTTTCAATTGGGCAATATCCACTTTTAACTTGGCTTGGATGGATGGCAACTGCTGCTCAGGTGGTGCAGACATTAGCCCCGTCAAAACTTCCTCTAAGGAAAGAACACGACGCTGCGCATCTTGCTCTTGACGGGCGAGTTCGGCAAGTTTGGGGTCCTTGATATTTGCACGCGCGGCACTGGCATTAAGTGCACGCTGCACACTGCTACCACGCGCGAAATCTGCCAAGCTAAAAGCCTCTGCGGCAACTTGAGGCGCCAAATGGGGGTGTGTTTTTGTTTGCTTTGCCAACAACGAAATGTTGTCTTCAAAAATCATCACCATCCGTTCTTGTTGACTACCACTGATGGTTTGGTTTTCTGCGTCGTTGCGTGCCCGATCTATCAATTTGGGCATGATTTTCACGTAGATTTTTCGAGCTTCGTCATCCTTGCCCGTTGCATGAACGGCCATGGCATTGAATGCCTCGAGATAATTCAGACGCGCTTCTGACACATTCGATTGCTTTGCAACGGAAGCCAGCATGGCGTGCGTCATATGATGCGCATCGTCTACTTTGCCAGTTTTGAGCATCGCAATCACCCAGTCCAAATCATTGGATTGAACTTGCAAATCGCTACCAGCGCTCGCAACAATTCCTTTTTTCACATCGCCGAAGACGCGATCTGCCTCTGCATATTTACGATCAGAAACCAAAGCAGAACCTAAGGCCTTGCGTCCAACGATCAAAGATGACGAATCATCAGAAGCACCGCCTACTTGGAATGCTTTGATGGCCTCTTTGGCCACCAACACAGCTTCGGCAGATCGACCTTGAGCAGCCAGAATTCGTCCTAATCGACTCAGAGCAAAACCGACCTCGACCGAGTTTTTGTCGTGTGTCTTTAGCGTTGTTTCAAGCGCATCGCGTACTTGAATTTCAGCCTCAACCAAGCGACCTTGCATCATGATGGCATTGGCAAGTTCCAATTGACGCGTCACTTTAAACTGCAATGCACCCTTGATATTTCTCTTGGTTTTAACTGGATCTGGATTTTTCGGATTGGCATCTTGCGCGTAAACCTCTTCTAGCGCTCGTTCCATTTTTCGGATGCATAAACGGTATGAACGCTCAGCCTCTACCCATCGTCCCTGATAAGAGAAATTAACCCCTCTTGCTGCATCTAAATTTGCTTCCCAAAAAATCCCCAACTCGCTGTAAACGGGAGCGCGACGCAATGAGACCAAGGTAGCCTCCGCATCTCTCAACGCGGCCTCTGATGCCTCAAAATTTCCGACTTGCGCATATGCACCGACCAATTGCCGATTTGCAGTCATGTAAAGCCCAGACAAATGGGTCGGAATATTTCGCTTCGCCTCTTCATAGGCTTTGATGGCATTTCTTAAATTGCCACCACGTTGCTCATAGACACCTAACTCAAGCAATGACTCCAACTGCACCAGCCTATCGTTGCTCTTGTATTTTTCTGTAATCAGTTTGGCATCTTGAATTGCTAAATTCATTTTTCCAAGACGCTGATATGCAATAGCCCGCTGACGATGAAAACTGTGCAACTGTTCAAGATTGTTTGAATCAGGTACTGGCTTGAGCACAAATTCTTTGGCTTGAGCCATTTCAGCAGGATCGGCCTTGGCGCTGTCAATGGCACGCAACACATCGGTGACTGTACGAGGTGGCACCTTGAGAGATGCCAAATCTGTTTCGACAGGCGCCATGATTTGATTCTGTGCAGAAATCGGTCCACTCAAAACCATGCACACCAACAATGCACCAACTCTGAATTGACGGGTTACAAACATACCGCCTCCTATTGCAAATTAGTCATATCATCAACTTTATAAGTTATCTTAGTTTTTAAAATAAGGAGTTTTCTTGAGGCAGCTAAGTTAATTTCTCCCAATGAATTCTTATGGGTTAATTTAAAACTCTTGGACAAACAAAAGCCCCGAAACCTATGGTTATCGGGGCTATTCATTTGGCGGAGAAGGAGGGATTCGAACCCTCGGTAGGGTCGCCCCTACGCTTGATTTCGAGTACAGGAAGAAGCGTTGCAGACGGCATGAACATTGGCTTGCGAGAGCTATGGTCAATTTTGTGCAGTCATTGTGCAGTTTTAACAGCTTCTTTTTGCACTTAGGTATCAATTTCCTCGCCAACTTAGCATCAATTCGGTGTCAGTCGTTGTTAAAGAATTCCATTTGATTTTAACTCACTTGAGCATTGGGCTTGGACTACACAATCCATGTTGTTAACTATAAAAATATAGTTAGACAAATGACGCTTAGACTTACTTAACAGTCATCAAATTAATCACTAGAAGAATCATGTCAATTACAACCTGGCTTTCAAACTTCAAGCCAATCAAACAACGCTATCAACTACTTCTCTTTGTCGTTGCATGGCTGATTTGCAATGAAGTGCTGTCTAGAGTCTTGTTTGACAACTTGGAAAAAGAGATTTACTCAATGGATAGTGACTCCATTGGCATACCAATGATGGCTAACTTGTTCGTTGGATTCACTGTTGGGATTTCTTGCTTGATTGGGATACTTATTCCAAAGACAAAATATTTAGGTTTGCTGTCTGTCGCATCATTTGGATTTGGATGTTTACTGACAATAGGAAGTGTCCTATTTTGGATGCGCCCAAACCATTACATAGCATCGCTTGGTCATCTTGTTCCATTAACACTGTGTTTTTACATGCTTTGGTCAGCATGGATAAAAAGAAGATTTCAACTTCTTGCAAACGAATCAACTGAACAATCTAGTTGAGATTGACAATGAATAAGACTAGTCATCTAAGCAACACAAAGAGAGTTTTAAGTGCATTGCTATCAATCGTTTTAGCTGCATTCATGTTGGCAGCAATGTACAGACAAACGACTGAGTTACTTGCATGGCTTTTGTTTCCATTGTTGTTTGTGTTTTTCTTCACAGAAAGATTTAAAAAGCAGACAAAGAAAGTTGCGATAGTGTTTGTTGCACTAACAGCAATACCATTTGACATACGCTACTACCCAATGCTTTCAGAAGAATGGTTTGGTGTCTATAGCGTTGGTCATGGACACATAAGACGAGATGTTGTCTATAACAGCATCAATGACGGATGCATGGTGCCTTTGTATCCATCCTTTGCAGCATTAGTACTGAATCAAAGCTATCTTTCTTTTACTCAGCAGCCAATAAATACAACTTCAATAGAAGCCAAGAGATACGACTTGATTGTCAAAAAATTAAATGCGAATGAGCGAGTAACAATCAATCTCCCATACAGCGACTTGGAATATGAAGTAAAAAAATATGATGGATTTTCACGAGTTCCATTCAACAGAGAAGCAAATACAAAAGACTTTATGTATGTTGTAAACATCTATGGGGCATGGGTCGCATTAGAAAGATGGGTTGTAGATGAATCGTGACGAAATGTTGAAAATAGCAGATGCTCTTGTTGAAACGAACAGACGAAACAAGGAAAAGAAACAGCTTCTCATCAACGAAGTTGATGCACTGCGAAAGCTAGTTCTCTTTGACTGCAAGAAGGGTTACTTCATGTGTCTGCTAAAAAACAAAAAAGCGACAGCAGAAGAAAAGCTCGTGACATTGATTGATGCAGTATCAAGACAAGCTCTGAAACAGTTTTATGTAAGAAGTCACCTTGAAGCGCAGTATGAAGCCTTGAAATGGTGCACGAGTCAAGATTGATTTGCATGTGAGTTGTCCAAAGCTGCTTTACTTAGTGCTTGTTGGTCTTTGGCTAACTTCTGTCTTAACTTAAGCATCTTGGCTTGTTGGTTGTAGCTCTTGGCTTTATCAGCAAGTGCTTTGACTTGAAGTTGTTGAGGCGTGAGCGTCTTCGTGCTCTCTTCAATCTCTGAGACTTGCTCCTTCAACTCAGAGACATAGAACACATTTCTATCGCCATACTTGTGCTGAAAGATTTGTCGTGCGTAGCTCAGTGACTCTGTGCGCTCTGTAGCTGTGACAGTCGTGCCATTTTTCAGCCTCACTCGTGCGATAAAGTTCTTGATTGGGGTTGCAAACTCGTGTAATCTCATAGTGATATTTATCAGAGAAAATATGTACATCATCATTCTTATTGCCTTTTGGGCGCTCTATTTTTCGTCAGAATCAAAAACAACATTTCAGCTAGTGTGGCTGTTGCTTTGTACTGCATGGGTGTATTGGAAATTCACTAAAGATTGCAAAAAGATTAATGCATCTGACAATGTTGTAGTAGCCAAAGAAACATATGAGCATCTGACAACGACAGAGAAAGAAGAAGTAAACAATAAGGCTCTAGAAATCATTAGAAGAAGTGGATGGTCTCAGTTAGAAGTCACCTTTGATGATGAAGTGCAAAAGTTTGGTTGGTATGCGCTAGCTATGGCTGAGCTAAGAATTCAACCTATTGCACTTCTTAAAAATTGGAATTTTGTTAAAAACCCTTGGCTTGCAATCATTAAGGGTGATGAACAACTTAAAGTAAGTCAATACAAATTAGAAAAAGCATTGGGCAATTAAAAAAGCGTCTTTAAAGACGCTTTTTTTACTTAGCGAATCTAGCTCGTACACCCTCGCTTGCAATCTCAATCTGAGTGTCCAATTCACCTCCTTCAACAGCTAGTGACAGCTTCTGAAGCACATCAATGAGTTCATCAGCGTTAGACACTTCAACAGAGTTCTTGTCACCTTTCGCTGTGAGTGGAACGACTTTTGAACCATAGCGAACTTGAATGAAGACTTTGTTGTTTTGTGTAAACCAAATTGGTTTGACTCGTTTAGAAACTTCAACAGTCTGACGAATTCCATCTGAATCAGTGACAGTACGCAAACGCTTCGCAACATAGTTCTCACCATTTTTCATGGAAATGGCTAGTGCTACTTGCTCTTTCAGTTTGTTGCTGAGTTTTTGACGACGAAACTCAATTGGATTATGTAGCTGTTGACGCTTCACAGATGAGAGTTTCAGTGAGGAAAGAATTAATGTCATAAATGCTCCATTTATCGTTTAAAACACAGAGATTTTTGACCCATTCATGGAGAATTCCTAGTCTTAATCGTCCTCTTGTATTTGATTAATTTATGGTTTTATTTGGTTATGAATAAATACCTATGAAGAATTATTTTCTATTTGAAATAGTCACAAAAAACAAAAACAATGAAGCAAGTCAGACTCACTTCGTCCACTCCATCTATCTCATATCAACTTATCAATTCATGTTATCAATTGATTTGTGTTTTATTTGAGATGTACTTCGCACATCTGAAGCCCCATGATGTTCGCTTCATGTCTCGCTTCGCTCAACATGGCTCACATCACATGGCTTCATTTGTCATATTTGTTGGTTTATCTGCTCATTACATATATCATATGTTCGTGAGTTTTTTGGGGTTTCAGAAGCCCCGTATTTATTGGCTTTGCGAGGCATGACATGCTTAAACTTGAGTGCAGCGCCCATGTTGTGAACGCTCTAATGAAAGCGTTTCCAAATTACTCAAAAGAAAAAGCAGAAGCTCGTCTTAATAAGTATCTCAATACGCTTCAGCGCATGATGCGTAGAGCAAAACTCAATAAGCCATCAAAACGCTCAAAAAAGTCTAAAACATACACACTTGAAGCAAGTGTTTTATGGGACAAAACTGGTCAACTTGGTTCTAAAAAAATCAGAATTCATCAATGGCTGATGGAAAACAGAGTTCCCCTAGTCATCAATACGAACCCAAACTACAAGCCATCCAAAGAACTCGCCATCTTCAAAACAACCAAGTATCTGACTGTCAAAGATGAGTCATTGCTAGACAAGTTACGAAAGATGACAGTTCAAGAAAGACTTGCTTTTCTTGATACACCATCAAAAGACGATATTGATGAAATCACAGACTACCTAAAAGACTATCGTGCGCTCAGTACTCAAGAGCAAAACGACAGATATGACTTGGTTGATGTTGACACTGAATCAGTCAAAAACTACATCTTGAAGTTAGCTCGTTGTGAAGTGTTGATTGAGCATGAAAAGCAAGAATCAGATGCTCACAATTCAGAGTACATCCTACGAATTGCTCAACTGAACAATCGTCAATTGCCACAACTCAAAGACAAGAGTGACTTTGGACGCAACTACTATAAAAACAAGAGCGTTCAGAATGTCAGCAAGCGTGTGCGTGAAGCGTTTTTGGGCAACAGTTGGGAGTACGACTGTAAAAGCTGTTCAGCGTCTTGGAAAATGGCTTTTGCTTGGGATTACTACAACAGCAAGAAGCGTCACAAAGTCGCATTTGAAGAATCATTCAATGCTTTGACTCTGTATCTTGATTACAAATCTGACTTCTTTGATGAAGTAATTGACAAGACCTACCTTGCAGAACGCCCATACTCACATGAATACAAAGCCAAAGTCATCAAAGAAGCAATGACAGCGATTGGATTTGGTGCGAAGCTGACTGTTGGCACTTACAAGTCAAATGGTGACACTAAGCATTCTTCACTGTATGAAGTCTTTGATGAAAACAAGACTCTACTTCGTAGATTTGTGGACTGTACGATTGTTCGTGAGTACTGTGATGAACAACAGATTTTGAACAAGTACATCGTGAACAAGTTTGCAACTGATGCAACTTGGCTTGCTGATATGGAGGCATCACACATTAAACAAAAGCGAAAACCGTACAAACAGAATCAAAAAATATCTTGGCTTTTTCAACACGCTGAAACCATCATGATGAAGCTCGTTAGAGATGAGGTAGAGAAGCTAGGAAAGACTGTTTTAGCCAATATTCACGATGCAATAGTTGTCAGGCAGCGACTGACAGCTTCAGAGCTTCTAGCGATTCAAAATCTCGTTATTGCCAAGACTAAAGTGCATTACTTTGCGCTAGGTGAGACGCCTTATGCAAGATGCAATTAACAAATTTTATTAATAGGTAGATTTATGTATAAGCATACAAAATATTTTTTGTTTGGATTGTTTCTGACATTGTCAGCATTTAAAGCACTTGCTTGTTCATGCAACAAGAACAATGTTGAGGGTATCGCTCACAAAAGTGACATTGTTCTCACGAAATTGAAAGTTTCCACGCCTTCCATTGCTGAAAGAGCTCGTTCACTCATACCATCTAAAAGTCGCTCTCGCATCTACTCAGTGCAAGTGATTGAGAACTACAAAGGTTCATACACAGAAAACACTATCAGCGTAGACACCAATGTTGTTGGCAGTGGTGGATGTGGCGTAACTGTTAACTATGGCGACACGCTGAATGTTGTCGCATACAAGAACAGTGAGGGCATCAGTTCAAATGGCGTTAGTGTCTGCAACATAGTCTCTGACGAATTCGCAGAGAAAGTCAGAAAAGAAATCAAGAAGCCAAACGAAGCCTACAACTCAGTTGAAACGAATAGTTGGCAACAGTTTCACAAGAGCAATTCACAGACTTTCTACGCAGACACAAAGCGTGTCACTAAAGATGAGTATGGGTCTTACATTTGGGTCTTGATGAATGACAAAGCAGCGAATGTCAAATCACAGAAAACAAAAATTCATATTTCATGCAAAGAAAAGATGTTCATTGTTGAGCATGAAGTCAGCTTCAGTGACTACAACGCAAATGGCAAAGTTTTGAACGCTAGCAATTTTGGAAGACAAGAGCAATATCAATGGCTACCACTGACAGACTTGTATTCAAAGCTGCTCAGCTATACATGCTGAATTAACGACTAGTAGATGATTTGAAATCACGAGGGAAGTACTCGTGGTCAACATACGCTAACTCCATAGAGTTCACGAACAGTCCAATACTCAACATCAATGCATTTGCTATCAGTACAAGTCTTGCGAGCCATTTCCAAAAATTAGGACCTTGATAGTTGTTCGTAGACTTCCAAGTTCCATACACAAGCCCAAGAAACACAAGTGAATAGAAGATTACACATGACAAGCGAACAATAATTGATGTGTATAGATAAGCGTCTGGATAGATTGGTCGTGGAATAAAAAATTCATATAACAACACACTGATGGCAACTATAAGTGGCTGAGCAGACACAAGCCAAAATGACTTCCATAGAGTCACTTCACCTTTGAGAAAGCGTGAAACGAATGACATTCATTGCCCACTAGATTGATAAGTTAGTCAATCATAGGTCAAAAAAATTAGTACTCGCTAGTGAGCATGATGACCCAATATTCCCCATCAAACTGACAGTACAGCTTGATTTCACTTAGAGGGAAGTCTGTGTACTCAATCTTCTGACGAGCGTACACATTGTCATTTCCATCATCAATCACAAGTTCAGTACTTGAGTCTTTGACTGTGAGACGAGCTACACAGAAGTAGTCGTTGAAGTACTTGGGCAGATGTGACGCAATCGCATCAAAGAGCCAAAAGCACTTAGCTTGTTCAGCTAGATACTTAGCTCCATCAGTCAGCAAGTGACGCTGTGTGATGCGATAGTACTTTTCAGTCCCAATGAATTGACTGAGTTCAGATTGAAGGTTTTGTGTTGAGTTCATGTACTCAACTTTGAACCCATCTCCAATCTATTCCTAGCCTTGCACAAGATTTCCGTTGTACGAGGTAGACAAATTCATTTCTTGCAGATTTGTGATTTGAACAATTTCACATCAGCGTCATTGCAGCGTTGAAATTGCTCGTTTCACTTTTAGTTTATTCAATGGTTGTGGATGTAATTTCATCAACAATTACGATAAATCTTTATGGCAGTGTTTGCACACTATTGCTTCGCTCTTAATTGTCTCAGCGCAATATGGGCACACTTTTGTCATCTTTGCTATTTTTACAAACACCTTAGTAAACACGGCAAGCATTACGATGCTTGTTATTGCCGTTGGAAGTAATGCGCCTAGTTGCGCTGCTAATGGGTGAGCGATGTAGAGAGGATCATTCCAATTGATAGCAGACAACGCACGCCATCCCATGATGACAGCCCATAAGAATACTGAAAGGGCACGCCAATATCTCACATATTTTTGCTGTTGCTCTGTCAAGCTCGTATCAATTTTGAATGGGTTCATTGCCTCTCCTTGTTTTTAATTTTATATGTTTATGGGTGGCGAAATCGTGTTGCTTTATTTCAGCAAACACATCTAGGACTCATCACAAGACGCCACAGACGCACGAATTCACTCGTATACGGACCATATACGGCAGAGCAGCGAGGGAGCGTTCTCGCGTGGATTTTGCGAGTCACGCACGAAAGGTGAAACTTTCTATTTTCCTTTGTGTGGCGACACACAAATGAACTGCAATAGGACGATGAGTGTGTGATAGCGCACAGACGCATCAGATCCAACTACAAGCGATTTTTCTGACTGAGACGACTCAGAGTGACAGTGGACACATGCATGTCTCAAATCGCTCGTAAGCAAAAAAATATTTAGAAATACAGATAAGTAAAGATAACCAAAACAGCTTGTTGATTTCCAACGAAAAGGCATGGGAATTGGAGAAAGGTTGTCCTACCAAATGTTTGGGAATATCGTCTAGCTCATAAATAGTTAGATTAGTAAGGAATAACATGTCACAAGCAAAGATTCTCACGCAGTCAGAATTTCGCAAAATTCTTCTGCACATCGCAAAGAAGAAACATCACGCACGAAACAAGGCAATTGTCTATTGCAGTTTTTTTGGATGCATGAGGGTTGGTGAGATTGCTAGTCTCACAATCAGTGATGTACTCAATCAAGATGGGTCAATCAAGGAAGAGGTCTATCTGAAACCTTCACAGACGAAAGGTTCACGAGGTCGCACTGTCTACTTTCCAACAAAGCTGCAAGACGAAATCAAGAGCTATCTGACTGTACGATTTGGACTCAAAGACAAAGACTTGAAAGTGCTCAACTTGACTGACACAAGCAAAGCATTGTTTGGCTCTCAGAAAAACACTCAGCGAGGTTTCTCTCCAAACACTCTTTGTCAGTGGTTCACTAAGCTGTACGCAGATTGCTCAATCAATGGAGCATCTAGTCACAGTGGAAGGCGTTGGGGAGCTACGCAACTTTGCGAACAGTCGGTGAACCCAAAAATCATTCAGAAGATTTTGGGGCATCGTCAGTTGCAGACAACAATGCTCTATTACGAAGTCTCACCTAAGAGCATGAGAAACGCTGTTGAGTTACTTTCGTGAATTCTGACTTCTTTTGAAGTCCTCCCAAACTTCTTTTTCATCATCTGTTCCATGCTCAAAATTGCTTGGAGGAATCCAATCATCTGATTCACGCAGAGAGATTTCTTTGTTTTCTCTAAAGTTGACTTCTCTTTTGTATACCTCATTCACACGCAACGCTTCCACAAGGGCGTTTAATTCGAGTGATATTTCAATCTCTTTGGAAGCAATGTCGCTTATCTGGTTCATCAATCCAAATCCAAAGAAGTCATCATCTAAATCTGCATTGCTCTCAGCTGAAGAATCGAGTAGCTTCTCAGAATTTTCTTTCTCTCTCTTTTTTAGATTTTTGATTTCCTGCATGTCAAGGTTGCTTGTTTCAAGTTGAGCGAAGTACTCATATGATTTGCTGAAGTCACCCTTGTTTATTGATGACGCAAACTTGGCTTTGAAAAAATCAAATCGTTCTTCTCTGACTTCATTGGCGAATTGCATGCTGCTTACAGCAATCATCATGCACTCTCCCAAAGACAAAGTGACTTTTACATCTCTATAGCTCCATGTTGGTAGCTCATCTCTAAGATTCATTTTTTAATCACTTTCATTTTTGCTATTTTTTAAAATTTTTGTAAATCACATAGTGAGCGAGTCTCACACAAGAGCATGGGAAACGCAGTTGAGTTGCTTTCTTAAGCTGCTTGAAAGTTCTCCATTAGATTCTCTTTTTTCTTTAGCAGCCATGATTCAAGTGAATTTACGTACTGATGCCAATGTGGTGAAAGAGAAGCCAATTTGACAATTTCTCTATTGCATTCATTTGTTTCGTAACCAAGCAAATCACGAGTTCTTTTCAGAACATCATGATGGTCTGCTGCATATGCAGATTGTTTAACAGCATCAAAAACTTCAAGCTGCTCGTCTGAAAGCTCATCTTTATTTAGGTCAAGAATCATCTTTGATAGAACTTTCTCAGGAGACTGTTGTTCATCTGATTGATATTGATGAATCAGCGATAGTGCTTGCTCACGCATCAAATCAGCAATTGCACCTTCTCCTGTTAGAGCCTTGTTCATCATCTCTTTCTTTTCGTCATAGCTCACATACACATCGCCATCGAGCATCAGTGCGATGTTTTTTAGATTTTCTTTTCTAACGACAAAGCTAGATGCAATTGCAAAACTGTTCTGTGCAGCGCCAAATATTTTTACACTTACAAATTTTCTGAGCCCTAGACTTCCTGCAACTTGCATCGCAATTGCTGATGAAACACTATCTTCTACAAAAATCTCAATTACCTTGTCTGCCTTGCCTGTCAAACGAAGTAGCGTCTCTGATTTTGTGTCAGAGAGCCAATGCGTCTTGTTTTCTGACTGATGAATGTGCTTGATGCTTAAGATGTCAGAAAGCTCAAGTACAGACTCTCTGTGTGTCGTGAAAATTATTTGTAGACTTTTTTCAATTGCTCTTTTGTGAATCTGTTGAATGAGAAGATGTAAAGCGTTTGTGTGAAGTAACAAATCAATCTCATCAATCAAAATGAGACTGTACTTAGGCGCGTCAAAAACTTTTTGAAGTATGTACAACAGTCGTTGTTCGCCTGCACCCATGCTCAGTGCAGAGTATCTAACGCCTGTATGCTCAAGACCAACGTAGTTTTTAGTTTTTGAAACTTTGTGTTGATTGAGTTCTGTGTAGTTCCTACCCAATATTTCACTCATTGCACTTCTGACTTTTTCAGATACATCTGAGACGATTGCATTT
>JACCEA011324883.1_pt1 | contig 16453 bp, 8 predicted proteins | sample 7449851 | NCBI WGS metagenome assembly JACCEA01 (sample SAMN15323453, study PRJNA562643) | freshwater metagenome | isolation source: river surface water | place: USA:Blue River Watershed | collected 2017-08-18 | reverse complement strand
GTATGGTGCGAGCAAGCTCATCAAGAAGGGCGGCGCGATCAAAGAGCCCAAGCAAAAGGCTGCCGGCCTCGCCGAGTTGGCCATGACCAAGATTTGAGGACGCCATGATTAACGTCGACCAGATCACCTCCCGGCTGGCCAAGCTGCCGGATCAGGCGTTGCAGCAGTACGCCTCGCTGCATAAGAACGACCCCTACATCATTGCGCTGGCGGTGGCCGAGTCCAACCGCCGAAAAGCCATGCGCCAAGCCGCGCAGGCACCTCAAGGCGCGGAGCAGCCCAAAGTTGTGGATCAGGCTGTGGCCGAGATGACTGTTCCTGAGGATTCCGGGATCGCCCAGCTTCCGGTTGGCGACATGGAGTTTGCTGGTGGCGGCATCGTGGCGTTTGCTGATGGCGGCGACGTGGAGCGGTATCAAGTCGGCGGAATGCCACCTTTGGCAGGCACGCCCAATGTTGGGCAATTGTCGGCGGAAGAAATCGCTAGGTTGTATCGGCTGGATCCGGGACTAGCGCAGAAGGCCCAACGGGGCATGCTTACAAAAGAGCTTTTGCAAAAACTTTCCCCGACTCTTGCGGGGGGAGTCATTTTTGATGGCGGAACACTCCTGTCTAATGCCGCTGCCGATCATTTGGCTCGCATGACTCCTGAGCAGCGTGCCCAGTTCTACTCGTCGCCCATGATGGGCGCTCAAGCAGGTGACGCGGGTTTAGCGGCAGCAATCATGAATGCTCCGGGTATGGCGCAACCCACAATGTCCTACGGCGAGCAGATGCGAAAAGCACTGACCACGCCACTCCGCATGCTTGTGGGCGACCCGACGCTTAAAACCGAGCGTGAAGCTGCCGAAAAAAGTGCGGCCTCCGCGAACGCTCCCGACATGTCTGCGTACCGTCCGCGCCGTACGCCAGAAGCAGTCCCCGCAGAAGGGCTGCCGTCCAGCACCACCGCGTCTCAAGAAGCTGCGCGGCAGCTTGCCGCTGAGCGCAGGCAGCCGAAACGAGACGCTGACACAGGCTCGGCAGCGCCCGCCACCCCCACGGCACCGGCTGTCCCTGCTGCGCTGGGGGATCTTCAGGGGCTGTACAACAAGATCTTGGCTTCGCAGGACTACAAAGATCCTGCCGCAGCCCAGCTTTCCGCGCTGGAGCAAAAAGAGCGCGAGGCCGCGATGGCCGAAAAGGCTGCGCTGGAGCGCGATCAGGCCAAGTTTGCCGACGCCTTCAAAGGCCGTGAGAAGCGTCTTGACGAGCGCGGGGCCGAGATCCTCAAGCAGAAGGACACCAACACCGGGCTGGCGTTCCTCAACGCCGGTCTGGCCATCATGTCTACGCCCGGCGGTCTGGCCACGGCCATTGGCAAGGGGGCCCGCGTTGGCACCGAGCAGTTCGCTGCCGGTCTGGACAAGATTCGCGCTGCGCAGGAAAAGCTGAATGAGGCCCGCGACCGCTACGAGGAACTCAGGCTCAACCGCGACGAGATGAACGCCAAGGAAATCCGGGCGGCAGAGGGCAAGATTCGTCAGGTTGGGATTGAGGCTGAGAAGCGTGGCATCGACGGCATTCGTCAGGCAGCGCAGGTCAACCGCGAAACCGCGAAAGACATCTTCGGCAAGGCCGTGCAGGTGGAGATTTCTAAGTACGAGCAGGGCGAGCAGACCAAGCGTACGGGCATGACGGTCAATGCGGCACGCAGCGGCGTCGATCAGCGGGTCTTCAATGCGCTGGTGCAAAAGCATGGCGGCGACGAGGTCAAGGCGTACCAAGAACTTATGTCGACCAAACGGGAGCCCATGACCCGTGAGGCAGCGCTGAAAGAGTGGATGAAGCCCGGTGCCGCGCAGATCATTCAGGCGCAGTACCCCAACATTAAAACTTTTGATGACTACTGGGCGGTTATGAGCGGTGGCGCAGGTGCTGCCGGCAGCGACCAGTTCAGAGTTGTCGGCGTGAAGTAACCGGTCGTAAAATCGACCAAGCGTGCCGTGTGGGCACGCACAAAAACTAGGAAACGCAGCGATGCCCATTTACAGCGTCAAGGGTCCGGACGGTCGGATTTACGAGGTGGAGGGGCCCGCTGGCGCTTCCGAAGAGCAGGTCATTGCTGCTGTACGGCGACAAATTCTCATGTCGCCGGGAACGCCCGCTAACGAAACGCCGGAGTCGGGCTTCACCCCCGCGCTTAAGTCGGGGTTCTCCGAACTGAAGTCTGGCCTTGCCGCTCTGGCCGGGCGCAGCGGCATCATGGATCAAGCCGCTGCCGAGAAGTACATCAAAGAGCAAGAGGCGTATCAGCAGCGCACCTTCAAGCCCACGGCCACGTTTGGCGAAGCGCCGGTCACCAAGACCTTGGAGTTGCTGGGCGGCTCTGTTCCGTTCATGGCCGCCCCGATCGCGGCGGGTGCTCTGGCTGCCACGGCACCTGTTGCAGCGCCTGTTGCAACTGCGCTAGGTCTTGGCGCTGCGGGCGCTACTTCTGCTGGTCAGTTCACGGGTTCGTTTTTGCGTCGCCAAATGGAAGAAGGCAAGACGCTGGGCCAAACCGATCTGCAATCCGCTGTGTTGGCGTCAATTCCCGCCGCCGCGCTCGATGCGGTCAGCTTCAAGATGCTGCCGGGTATTCGGCAGTTGCTCACTGCCGCCGGCAAAGAAGTCACCCCGTCGGTTGCCAAGCGAATTGCAGAGCAGGGCGTCAAAGAAGTCGCCAAAGACTACGCGCTGGCCACCGGCAAGTCGATGGGTGCCGAGGGTCTCACCGAAGCCGGCCAGCAGTTTTTTGAACGCCTGCAAGCGGGCCTGAGCCTCACGGACGAAAAAGCCCGAGACGAGTACGTCGACAGCCTGATCGGCGGTGCGGTTCTTTCTGGCACCTTGGCCCCGGCAGGCCGTTTTGTTGAGCGTCGCGGACAAGCAAAGAAAGAAGACGCGCAGCGGCTTGAAGAAGCCCGGCAACTGGACGCGGCCGAAGCCCGTAGGGAGGCTGAAGCCGAGCAACGCCAACTCGATCTCGAAGCCCAAGCGCCGGCAGAAGCCCAGCGCGAGCCTTATTTCTACCAGCCCCAACAGCCGCTGCCCGGCATGGAGGCGGTGCCCCCGACGGAGACCGAGGCCCCCAAGGCGGAGTTTGTGGACTACGCCCGACAGGTTCGCACGCTTGAAGGGCAGATGGACGATCTGCGTGCGCTGGCGCAAAACACTCCGGATCTGGACAAAAAGCTGGAGTTGAACCGCCAGTACGAGTCTCTGGCTGCGGCCAAGACAGAGGCTGAACGTCTGCAAAAAGAGCAGGCCAAGACCGCTCCCGACGCCGATGACGACAAGATCGCCAAGCTGAAAAAACGCATGGCCAAGGCGGAAGAAGCCGGCGACATTCCTGCGCAGGCACGTATCGCGCAGCAGTTGCAAGAGCTTGGCGTTACCAGCATGGCCGAGCCCACGGGCGAGCAGCAAACCGAGATGCCGCTTTTCCCGTTCGAGGGCAAGTCTGAGACCAAGGCGTCGTTTGCGGCCCGCGAGTTCAAGCCCGGTGCACCCGACATCGAGGCGCAGGAACAGGAAGCGCTGGCCGAAGCCGAGCGCCAACGAGAAGAGGCTGCCAAGGAGGCGGAGCGCGAGCGCAAGATCGCTCCCGAGGTTGGGGCCCTGCGCCGAATCAGTGAACGCCCGGCCCCGGCGGTGGGCGAGGGGCAAGTCTCTGGCATGGTCGACCGGCTGGTCGACACCGCGCTGCGTGGCGATGGCAAGGCCCCCGGGCGTGTTGTTGCTGGTGCGGGCGTTGCCCCCTTGAGCCAAGCCGACGCACTGCGCGGCCAACTGGCGCTGGCCCGGGCCACGGACAACCGCGCTCGTGCTGAGCAGATCGCCGCGCAACTCAAAGAGATGGGTGAGGCTGAGGCGGACACGGGTGGCGACATCGCCACGGGCGAGGAGTTGAAAAAGGCCGGCGTCGAGGGCCGCCTGTCTGCCCAAGCCATCATGGACAACCGCGTCACGCGCATGTCCCAGTCGCAGATGGCCGCCTATGACCGGCTGGTTGACTACCTCCAGACCGTGCGCGAGTCTGACCAGAACGTGGCCGAGGCCAAGAAGCAGACCCTGCAAGACGCTGCCGAGCGGCTCAAGGACACTGTGGTGGGTCTGGCGCTCAACGAGATCGACGCCCGCCGGGCGCAGGCTGGTAAGCCCGAGCTTGCTGCTGACCGCAAACTGGAGGCCGTCAAGCGCATCAGCGGCCTGCTGGACGAACTCATCAAGCGCAGCGCCGGCCTGTTCAACGTGGTCGAGACGCCGGCCGTCACCCGGGGCACCCTGACCCTGCAAAGCGCCAAGGAAGGCCCGCCCCCTGCCGGCCGCCGGTTGTTCGGCAACATGGCCATGGCGGCCAACGCCCTGCGTGGGCAGGTCCGCGACGTGATTGACGAGATCGGGGAGATCAAGGCCCCTGAGCCCCGCAAGGCTGCACCGACCAAGCCGCGTGTCTCCAACGAACTGCGCATGATGTTCCAAGGTCAGGAGCGCAGCGTTGAGCAACAGTTCACCGACGCCTTCGACCGCGCTAAGTCTGACGAGGACTACCGCACGCTCAAGGACATTCAGCGCAACCTGCCGCGTTTGTCGGACGCCGCTCGGGAAGAGGCCATGATCCAAGTGCGCCGCGCCGAGACTGGGCAGCCGCTTGAGATTCGTGGTGCACTGCAACAAGAACTGGCGGACATGGCTCGGGCCGGTGTCAGTGAGCAGGGCCAAGCCGAACTGTTCCCGGGCGAGGACGAGCGCGGGGTCACTCGCGCCACCAGCGCCAACTTCATGCGCTTCCTCAACAGCGCCGACGTACAAAAGCGCCGGGCAAAGATTGAAGAAGCTCGCAAGCAGGCCGAGTTCCAAGCCAAGCGTGCCGCCACGATCCAGAACAAACTGGACGAGGAGAAGCGCAAGCAGGATGAAATGCTGGCCAAACTCGAACTGGCCAAGAACAAGTCGCCTGTTGAGGCCGCCCGTGAGCGGCTTGCTGCCGTTGCAGACAAGAACGCCGAAGCCGTGCGGATTGCCAAAGAGATCAACGAGCAGCGTTCGCAGGCCCGAGTTCGCATAGCTGCCATGGTGCGCCAGCTTGAAGACGCGTTGGCGCAAGCCAAGAAGAAAGAGGCCGAGGTCGAAGAACTTGTCGACTACATCGTTCAGAAGTCACTGACCTACCCGCGCAACAAGCAGTACCAGCAGGGCATGGCGCAGTTCTTGGATCAACAGACGGCTTCGGCCAAGGCGGTTGAGTCCATTCAGAACGCTCTCGACAAGGCCCGCGCTCTGCAAGCCAAGGTTCTGGAAGATCAGGCCAGCAACACGATCGACAACGCGCTGATCGCTGAGGGTGCCAAAGCCCAGCGCAAGATCGACAAGGCCGAGCAAGAACTCAAGGCTGCGCAAGAACAAGAAGCCGGAGCCAAGCGCCGCCTTGAGGCGGTTCGAGGAGACATCAAACCCCAGCGCCCGCAAACCCCGGCAGAACGTCTTGCCGCAATTGCTGAGCAGGGTGGAGTTCGTGTGTACCGCGATACGTCGGACCCCGAGGTGCAGCGGCAGGTTGCGGCTGAGCGCAAGAACATCGCCAAGGCCGAAGAAGCGCACGCCAAGGCGCAGACTAGCGGCGACGAGAAAGCCATGGAGCAGGCGCTTGTCGACATCGAGAACGCGTACAACAAGATGTACACGATCCTCAACAACGCGCCCGTGCGCCGCGAAGAGATTGTTTCGCCGGCTGAAGCCCGCGCCATGGAAGAATTCGAGGCTGCCCAGCGTGCGGTGCTTGAGAAGACGATCCAGCTTTTCCAAGATAAGGCGGGCGTTGCACCCCTCAAGCTGACCGAGCGCCGCACCGTGGCGTCGGTGAAGAACGTTAAGACTGGCCGCATCGAGACGCAGATCAAGAAAGAGTCTGTTGCCCAGCAGGAAAAGCGGGTCAAGGAAGAAACCGCTACCGGCAAGTACCCTGCCCGTGCTCTGGAGGAGTTGGCCAAGGCCCGCGCCGAACTCAAGGAAGTTCAGGATCAGATCGCCTACATCGACGCCAACCCGGCTGCGCCGCGCAGCGAGGCCAAGGCGCGTCAGAAGGCTGCCCGCACCGCTGCTGTTGCCAAGCGAAAGGGGCTGGAGGCCAAGGTCACCAATCTGGCCAAGGCGCAGCGCAAGGTCGTGTCTGAGGCCCGCGTTGAGAAAGAGGCCGAGACGGCGCTGAAGAAAGAGCGCCGCCGGATGCTAAAAGATGAGGACTTGTTCCCGTCCCCGGCAAACGTGGAGATGACCTACGACGGCGCTCCCGCTTCGCAAGCCGACGGTGTTTTGCGGGACGTGCTTGAGGATTTGGCACAGGTTGCCCCCTCTACGCGTACTGCGTACGACGCGGCCACGCAGGAAAAGCTGGTGCGTATGGTGCGGCGCGCTTATGAACAGTCTGTTGGCGATAGCGGCGTTGCGGAGAAGTTGCGCGTTCTGGACAGCCTTGATCCGACCAAGATCGGATTTGTTGGCGAAGTTCCTCGCGCCAAGCGGGTTGTCGACCGCAGGACCGAGCTAAAAGTTGCCCGCGCTAATGAGCAGTTCACGCCGGAGTCGTTTGTAGCGCAGTACGGAACCTCTATTGATGAGGAGTCCCCGCTCAACGACATGACGTTTGCTGAAGCCGCGCGGTATGGCGCAAAGAAAACGTCGTCACCGATGGTGCGGCAACTGTTTGAGCGGCTTGCCGAAGTTTTTGATCAGGCTCCCGACGCGCTTAAAGGGCGTGTGTATGCGGTTGAAGGCTTGATGACTATGCCCAAGATGCGTGCGGCAGGCATCTACGCGCCCGATTACAACGTCGTGTTCAACCCTTCCGGCAAGGTTAACAAGAACGCGAACAAGGTGCTTCTGCACGAATTGACGCACGCCGCCACCGTGTACGCGTTGGGGCGCAGCCCCGCGCTTGATGCCCGTGTTGGCGAGCTTCGCCAACGTGTGGTTGACTGGCTCGAAACCAGTGAAGGCAAAGCCTACTTCCGCGCTCACAGCATGGGGCTGGGGCGCACGCGTCAGACTATCTACGGCCTGAAGAACAACAAAGAGTTTTTGGCCGAACTTTTTGCTGATCGGGAATTCCAGAAGATGTTGGCAGTTATCCCGTCAGACAAGCCGCGCAAGAGCATCCTCACTCGTTTCGTTCAGACGCTGGCCAAGTTCTTTAACTTCCCCGGCGAAGCCGCGCAGTCTGTATTTGCCGAAGCAGTTGCGCTGTCGGAAGAAGTGATGAACGCCATGGTGCGGGACATCTACAACGTGCCCAACGCCGTCGATTTGCTGAAAGGCACCGGCGAAGTGGAGCCGCTGTTGGCGGACGACGCCAAGTACGCCAACGCCCAGATGGAGCGCCTCGCGCAAAAGTCCGGCATGTTGACCAGCAAGCAGCGCGGGATCTGGGAGTCCATCAAGGCCAACACCACCGGGCTGGCTTTCGCCACGCAGTTGGTGGACCGCTTTGCCGGCTTCGAGCGTCTGGCCAAATACATGGACGCGCTCAAGGGCTCGCAGATGCTCTACTACCTGCGCATGTACGACCAGCGAATGAACTTCGTGTCGCAGGCTGTGAACCGTGGCGCTCTCCAGATCAATGAGCAAAAGCTCGAAGGCGGTCGCAAGGCGTACACGGTTGATGCCAAGGAAGGCGCAAGCATCCGCCGCACGGTCGAGATCCTGAAAGACGCTCAGCCCTACGTTGGCAACGCAGAGGCCGTGAACCAACTGTTCACCAAGTATCTGGCCGCGCTGCGTGCTGACCGTGTGGGGGTCAACGCACTGAACTTTGGGCCGAACGTGACGCCTCAGTTGCTGGCCGAGATCAAGCAGACCGTCGAGGGCAACGCCCCGCTGTTTGAGGTTTTCAAGAAAGCCCGCGACGAGTACAACGCCTACAACCGCGACCTGATTAACTTCGTGGCGCAGACCGGGGCGCTGTCCAAGGAACTGGCTGATCGACTGTCGTCAACAAACGACTACATTCCGTTCTACCGCGAGGAAAACGGCAACGCCATGCTGTTCATCGCCGGCGAAACCCCGATCCGCATCGGCAGCATCGCAGAGCAGCCTTACCTGCAAGAGCTTGTTGGGGACGATGCGCCCATCAAGGACTTCATGACCAGCAGCGTGCAGAACACGAACCTGCTGGTGGACATGGCGCTGCGCAACCTCGCCACCAAGAACGCCGTTTTTGAGTTGGTGAACCTAAACGCGGCCAAGATCGTCGGCGCTGCAACCGGCCCCGACGTGGTCAAGTTCAAGGTCGACGGCGAAGATCGCTACGCGGTCATGGATACCGAAAGTGTGACTGTCGGCGGTAAGCGCTTCGACACCGGCGTTCCGGCGGAGTTGCTGGTCAAAGGCATGGAGGGTATTCCCACCCAGATGCCTGCGCTGTTCCGCATCGCTGCGATGCCGGCCCAACTGCTGCGCAAGGCGGTCACGCTGTCCCCGGTCTACATGGCCAAGCAGTTGTTCCGCGACTCGCTGGCTGCCCCGATCATTGCCGGTGCCGACTTCACCCCCGTGCTGGGCGCGCTCAAGCAGATCGGCGACGCCTCCGGCAAGACGTTGGAGAAGCGCGGGATCACGGGCGGTCAGTACATGACCGGCACCAACGAAGACCTGACCAAGATCCTGCGCGAGGTGTCTGAGGGCGGTCCGGGCTGGATGTCTGCGCTGGGTAAGCTGGAAGCCATCGGTATGGCGGCGGACTCCCTGACCCGCCGCGCCCAGTACAACAGCTACATTGCTCAGGGGCTGTCCGAGATGGAGGCTACGCTGCTGTCGCTGGAGTCCATGAACTTCAACAAGCGTGGTGCGTCGCCCAGCGTGCACATTGCCAACTCGCTGATTCCGTTCCTGAACGCCCAGATCCAAGGTCTGAACGTGCTGTACAAGGCGTTCACCGGACAGATGCCGCTCAACGATCGGGTCAAGCTGCGCCAGAAACTGCTGGTTCGCGGTGGTTTGCTGGCCGGCGCATCGCTGCTCTACGCCGCGCTGATGGACGATGACGAGGCGTACAAGAACGCCCGACCGGACGAGAAGTACGGCAACTGGTTCATCCGCGTGCCCGGCTTCGACGAGCCGATCCGTGTGCCGGTGCCGTTTGAAATTGGCTACATCTTCAAGGCTTTGCCCGAGGCGCTGTACAACAGCATGACGGACAAGCACGGCGGCGAAGAGGCGGTCAAGGCGTTCAAGCAGATCCTGCTCCAGACCATCCCGGGCGGCTCCAGCTACGGCATCCCCCAGATCCTCAAGCCCGCCATCGAGGCGGGGCTGGGCAAGTCGTTCTACACCGGGCGGGACATCCTGTCGGCTCGGGAGAAGGAGTTGCTGCCGGAAGAGCAGTTCCGCGCCAACACCGCAGAACTGTCCAAGGTGCTGGGCAAAGAGTTCGGCATCTCCCCGGTCGTTTTCGAGAACTTGGTGCGCGGCTACACCGGCACGCTGGGTCTGGCATTCCTGCACACGCTGAGTCTGGGCGCTCCCAAGACCGAGTCCCCGGAGGCTGCGGTCAAGCGCCTGTCGGACTACCCGCTTGTTGGCGGTGTGTTCCAGCCCAACGACGCCGGCGGCATCACCAACGCCGTGTACGAGCGCTTCAACGAGGACATCAAGGTGCGCAACACCTACAAAAAGATGCTCGAAGAAGGCCGCACGGCAGAGGCAAACTCACTGCTTCAGCGCCGTGGTCAGGAGATTTTCGAGGCGGAAATCGGCGACGTGTTCAAGACGAACATGACCAAGCTGACTCAAGCGGAGCGGGCAATCGCAGCGTCGGCCATGTCGCCGGAGGAAAAGCGCAAGCGGCTCGACGACATCCGCAGGATCAAAACTGGCTTGGCCCAATCTTTCCGCGAAGCGGCAGATAAAACCAGACCCCAGTGAGGCCGTCCTTTATGCAAGGCACCGCCTTGACACGGAGCCGCTGACCTACCGCAGCGCGTAGCCCGAGTTCTCGGGCTTTCTCCGTGTCGAGGGCGGGCACAAAGAAGCCTTCACCCGGCTTCAGGCTTGACCAAGGATAGTTGATCCGCATCGAGATCTTCTGACTTGCGGCTGATGTGCATGACGTTCACGCGCATCGTCGGCCCGTTGGTTTTGGCCAGCAGGTCTTTCTTGACGTAGGCTACGCGGAACTGACGCTCAAGCTGCGCCTTGAAGTCGGCGTACCCGAAGGACATCGACACGCAGTGCTGCTTGAGCAGTTGCTCCTCGATGAAGTACTCCACGTAGCCTTCCTGCATGGTGTTGTGCTCGATGCGCCCGAGCACCTTGTTGCGTGTGATCGACTTGTCGAGCAGACCGCTGTCGTTGCCCCACTTGGACAGCAGTTTGGTCTTGCCGTTCTCCTCGACCTTCCACAGCACCACGAAGCCGCCGTAGTTGTCCCGGGTGTAGGCGTTGAGCACGTCTTCCGCCGTACGGACGCTGCGCCGCAGCACCCCCCGCGCTTTGTCCACGAGTCCTTTGAGAGCCTCGATCACGGCGTTGACCGGCACCGTCAGGATGTTGGCGTACTTCGGGCCCAGCAGGACCGCTGCTGCCACAACCTCGGTGCAGCCCGCGTGCCAGTACCGCTCGTCGTCGGTGAACTCCATGACTTCCTTGAGGCGGGTGTGCACCTTGCGCACCATGGCGGCGGCCACGTCCTGATTCCTGACCAGCCAGCGCACCCACGCTTCGCCTGCCACGCCGTAGTTGTTCTTGATGGTCTTGAGGATGACGCGCTCCTCGTCCGTCCACTGGAGCGGCTGGGTGGGCGTCCACTCCAGCGTGCGCAGCAACTCACCGTTGGATGAGTGCTTGCGGGCCCCGGACATGTAGTCCGTAAGGTGTACGTTGGAGGTCATGGTGCAGGTGGCGTTCCAGACCGTGTTGTTGATCCGCTCCTTGTTCGCGCCCGACTCCATCCGCTCCTTGCCTTGGCCCTCGGTGAAGTCGAAGATGAACCCGGGGGCCCACTCCATGTTGTCCCGCGCCTTGGCCGTGATCTCGTCGATCAGCAGCGGCATCGAGTTCAGCAGACCCGCTCTTTGCTGCATTGCAACAGGAGAGGTCGACTTGCCGGTGCGGTAGCGGATTGGGTGCCCCCAGACGCCAGCCTTGGCACTGAGCGTAAGCGACTTGCCGGTGCCCGACTCCGTGGAGCCGATGTGCCAGACGAAACCCTCGTACTCGGTGAACTTCATCAGGGCGCAGCCGAAGCTGTCCAGACACAGCGCCAGCATCGTGTACATCTTGCGGTGCACCATGAGTTCCCAGTACTGCCGCCAGCCCTCCAGCGTACCCGCGCTGCTGGTGTTCTTGTTGATGTTCTCCAGCCCGGGCATCGGGACCGTGATCTCGCGGCCGTCCTTGGTGAAAACCCTATAGTTGTAGACGAAGCTGCCGTCCTTCTGCCAGCCTGCTTGCAGCGGCACCTCGACCGCCTTCTTCGACAGCGACGCCTCCTCAACGCAGGCCCGGACGTAATCGAACAGGTTGTTGTCGTTGCCCTTGCCAAAGCTGGCGATGATGTTCTGGCCGGCGAGGAACTTGACCGTCTCTTCCTTGGACACCACGCACTTGCTGGGCATGATGATGTTTTTCACGCCGTCGGGACGGGTGGCCACGAGGTGAACGGCGTAGTCCCCCTCCTGCTTGAGCATGTCGACCACAAACAAGTCGTAGGCAAGGATCTGCTTTTGCTTTTTGGACTTGGTGCCGTCGTCGTTCTCGTCCATCTTCTCGACGTACACACCGCCGTGCTGGCCGTAGAAGAAGCCCCGGGGAGGGCTGGGCCGCGTCACAACCTGATGGGGGGTCTCGCCCTCCAGCACGTCTTCGTCCTCGTAGCCGAACTCGGAGTCTTCGTCCCGGTCAGCCATCTCGACCGGCGCGGGAGTCAGGGGGATAACTTTCTCAGAGGTGTCGAGCTTGACTTCCCGCCCAAGCACCAAAGGGTTGGTGATCTTGTTGAAGTGGGGGCAGCCGGCGCACACGCCCGGGTTCTCGCTGTCCATCTTGAGGCACGGGTACGGCCCCTTGATGTCCCGCAGCTTGTCGCGCATGCGCTGCTCGGGGTAGGGGTGCAGGTCGGACAGCCACTTGGCCCAGTCATCGCCGTCCGCGCACACCTTGGTCCACGACAGCAGCCCACGCCAGATCGGCTCCAACCCGTCTTCGGACGGGTTGTCTATGTAAGCCTTAAGTTGTGCACACCCTTTGCCGGCTGACGTGGCGTCGTAGATGTTCTCGAACAGCGTGACGCTGTTCTGCATGAGCTTGACCTGCGTGGCTCCTGCCTTGCGTGTGGGGCGCACACCCTCCAGCGGGGCCTCGACCTTGGCGGCCATCTCCGGCTTGAGCTTGTCCTTGATGAACGCCTCGAAGGCTGCGAACTCGAAGGTGTCGCCAGCGCCAAGGAACTTCACCTCGCGGGGCGTGCCGTACTTCTTCTTGTGGTTGCGCGTGCCCGGCACTCGCAGAACCCGGGACACGTCCGCCGTGACGTTCATGTCGATGCGCAGGCCCTCCTGCTTGCACAGGCGTTTGAAGTTCTCGGCAACAGGTTTCCAAGAAGCGACGGGCAGATCCTCGGTCAGCGGCCAGTACACGTGCAGCCCACCGCCGGAGCCCACGAACCACGGCGTGCCCAGCGCGTCCATGCCGGTCTTCTGCATGAACTCGGCCAGCGCAGCGGCTGCTTCCTTCTTGGAGGCGTAGCCGTCCATGTCGATGAACATGGACTTGATGAACCGGGCGTTGATGGCCTCGCGGCTGCCCGGCTCTTCGAAGGTCGAGAGTGCGAAGTAGATGTCCCGGTCGTTGCCGTTCCACGCGTCGATGGCGGGAATCAGGTCTTCAAGTTTCTCCTCATAGCGGTGCTCCTTTTTGGTTGTACTTAGTTCCGCCGCGCAGTAGTACCCGTGTCCCGGGGATGGCAGAACCGCCGCTAAGAAATCCAGCGGTGTCATTCAGATCCTCGGGTGAATTATTTGTTGTCGTCGAGCAGGTTGGCGAAGCGTGTGACCAGTTCCTTGATCCACTCGGGAGGAACCTTGTCGAAGCCCATGATGTAGATGAATCGCAGCAGTTCGTTGTCGCTCAGATTGTGAGGTTGAATGCCTTGCATGCTTTTCTCCAAGCGTCGTCTGCCGTGGGCGACGACTGCAAAATGGTTAGTAGATCTGTGACGGCCGGGCGGTAGGCGACGAACACTTCGCCACCTTCAAACCAGTTGTAGACGGTCTGCCGCGATGCGCCCGTGATCTGCGCGATCTTGGTCACAGGGAAGTCGAGATACACGGCCCAGCGCCCAAGCTGGTTACCCAGCGTCTTGGGCGAACTCTTGACCGAGTCGATGATCTTAGGTGAGTACGGCATGGTGTAGGTGGGGGAGAGGGTTTCCCAACAGGCCCGAACCGCTGAGTCGCACAGCAGTCCCACCGGAAGCTCCCGAGGCCCTAGTGCTTGGTCACACAGGCCCTCTCCCCCGAAACTCCTTATTCGTCGTCCCAGTCGTCGACCATCGAGGACAGGTTGGCCTTGGCAGCGGGCACGGCAGAGGGCTTCTTCTCTTCCTTGCGCACCACAGGCTCGTCCGGCTCCTCAGCAGGCGCTTCGGCCTTGGGTGCAGCCTTGGCTTTCTTGGGCGGGGGCGGCGGAGCCTCCTCGTCCTCAGCTTCCGCCTTGGCCTTGCCGCGCGGCGGGGTTCCCTCAAGGGGGGCTGCGACCTTGGGCACGCCGTCCATCTTGGCGACCGTCATGGTGATGGCCTTGAGCGCGTCGCCCGACTTGGCCTGCGTCTGGCAGGACTCGTACTCGCCGTCGGTCAGGAAGCGCATGGCCTTGAAGAACAGCTTGGGGCTCTCGCTCTTGGTGTCGAACTTCAGGCGCGTCACCACGTCGGTCGGGTCGATGTTCTGCGCAGCCAGCCACGAGGCGTAGGCTTTGAGCGGGCGGTTGTCGCCGTCTTCCTTGCCGAAGATCGAGGTCGCCGGCAGAGCCAGTTGCAGCACGTCGCCGTCCACGTCGTTGGCCAGCACAACAGCAAGACGCTGCTGGTAGCGGCAGGCGCGGGAGTTACCTTGGCCGGAGCCTGCGATGTTCTGCGGACACTCGTCGCACTTGTCGGCTTGCTTGTTCTCGCTGTCGGGGCTCGGGGTCGTGCCGTCGGCAGACCAGCAGTCAGGCGCGGCCACCTCGTTGGCGTCGTACTTCTTCATGTAGAAGACGCGGTTGACGTTGGCTGCGGCGTTGACGATCACCACATCCAGATGGCGCTCTTCGATGCTGGCCACTTCCTTGCCGCCGGCGACCAGACGGAACACGCCGCCCTTGATCGAGATGCGCTTGCCGCCACCAGCACCGCCGGCCAGAGCCTTGGAAACTTCAGACAGACCGCCCCGGCGCTTGACGAAATCGGGGACTTGGTTGGGGTTGAACAGGGTCACATTGCTCATGTGTTTCTCCTTACTTGGTTGGTTTGCGAACAGAGATCTGGTACTCGGTCACCGAGTTCATGCCGGGCGGCAGGACGCCGGGGTTGTCTTCCAAGAAGGTCGCCATGTTTCCTTGGGCGATCCGCTTCTCCAAAAGGTCCAGCGCGTCGTGCTCCTTGATGAACTCTTTGAACGAGTCCCAGTCTTGGGTTTGGTATCGGGTCTTGGTGGCAAGCACCACGGTCCCGTTGTCAGTGCGCACAGAGTTGACGCCCATGACGAGCATCTGATCTTTGAGCGCGTTCTTTACCACGTCTTGCTGGCGCTTGATCTCTTCAACGGCGGCGTCGTACTCGGCCGTCAGTCGCTGGATCTCTGCCTGCATCTTGCGGTACACCTTCGCCAGCTTGTCCATGGGGACTGGAGCGGCGGCTGCTTCTGAGGCGGGGGCCTCATCATCTAGATCGTCCATCTGCTTTCTCCGTGTCGTTGTGCTTGTCTAGGGTTTGACATCCTACAAGAAAATTCGGCGAGCGCAACTCCTTTCTTCAAAGATTTTTGATCTCGCTGTCGAACATGCCTACCAGCAGCGCGTGGTCGCTGACTTTGGTATTCATGGCCTTGAACAGCTTCTTCTCGATGGGGCTCGACTCGATGTGGTAGACCGTCACCTTGTCGGAGTCTTGACCCTTGCGGTCGGCGCGTGCTATGCACTGGGTGTACATCTCCACCGACATGAGCGGGCCGAAGAACACCACTGTGTCGGCCGCAGTCAGCGTGATCCCGTGCGCCGTGGCTTGGGGCTGCATGACCAGCACGCGGATCGTGTCCGTGGTCTGGAAGTCGTTGATGATCTTGCCGCGCTTGGTGGCCGTCACGTCGCCGTGGATCGTGTCCACGCCCACGCCTTGCTTCTGGAGGTGCGCCACGATCGTGTCGATGCTAGAGCGGAACAAGGCGAAGATGATGACCTTGCGGTTGGTCTCCTCCAAGATCTCGTCCAGCACGTTCAGGCGCGGAGCCGCGTCGAACTCGACCACCTCCTTGTCGTCGGTGTAGGCAGCGCCGCAGGATATTTGCAGCAACTTGTTTACGGCAACCCCGGCATTCACGGCGCTGATCGTCTCGCCCGCAGCACGCACCAACATCTGCTCCTTGAGCAGTTTGTAGTATTTGTTCTGCTGCGCAGTCATCGGCACTTCCCGGGTCACAGTGACCACCGGTGGCAGGTCCAGACACTGCGCCTTGGTGAAGCGGATAGCTGGTTGCAGTGCAGCAAAAACAGTGGCGGTGGCGTCAGCCTTGGGGGCCCACTTGAACATGCTGATCTTGTTCATGACCTTGTCGCGCCACGCGGTCTGGAACTTCGGCACCCCGCTCGGGTTGACCAGCTTGGCCAGACCGAACGCATCGACCGGAGACTGCGAAGCCGGCGTGCCCGTCATCATCCACAGGTAGGTCTCGGGGCGGATGATAGAAGCCAGCGCTTTCCAGCGCCGAGTGCTGGGGTTCTTGTACGCGTTGGCCTCGTCCACGATGATGAGATCGAACCGCCCGTCGTTGTTGATCTCCTGCGCGATCAGATTCAGGCCGTCGTAGTTGGTGATGACGATCTCGTAGTTCTTCTGGATCATCTCGATGCGCCGGGCAGCCTGCGCATGGTGGGCCACAACGGCCGAGCGATGAATCACTGACTGGTTGATGTCACCCATCCATGCGGACTGCATGATCGACAGCGGGCACAGGATCAACACCCGGCGCACGTCACCGCGCTTCATCAGGTAGTCGGCTGCCCAGAGGGCGGACAGCGTCTTGCCCGTGCCGGGGTCGTTGAAGCAGAAGGCCCGGCGGTAGAGCGTCAGGAACGAGGCAGTCTCGATCTGGTGCTGCATGGGCTTGAAGCGCCCGGGCCAGTCGTAGCGCTTGGTGATGGGGCTGGGGGCGTTCTTCACCCCGAGGTTGCGCAGCACTCG
>JACCEA011871087.1_pt1 | contig 16456 bp, 19 predicted proteins | sample 7449851 | NCBI WGS metagenome assembly JACCEA01 (sample SAMN15323453, study PRJNA562643) | freshwater metagenome | isolation source: river surface water | place: USA:Blue River Watershed | collected 2017-08-18 | reverse complement strand
GGCATGTTGAAGGAATGTCTCATGAAAACATAGTTGCAACAGCTACTATTACTTTAGAACAAGATAATGACTTTAATGCAGAATTATATTTTAAGAGAATATATACACTTGCAGAGGCTGCTGAATTAGTTCAGTCTGTACCACAAAATCCTTATAATACAATTCGCGAATTATTTAATATTTTACATGTTCCATTAGGAAAAGTAGATATTAAACAATCAAATATTGTTGTATTTCCAAATTCCCATATTCATCAAATAAATATGAGTTCATTAACCAAAAAAGAGCAAACAAGAACTATTTTGGTATTTTGGTTAATTAATCCAAATGTTAGAATAACTTCTACAAAAGATATTAAACAACAAAACTATGATATTAAAAAAGCCCATCAAAATAGATTAGAATTAATGAAAGAAAGAACTTATTATAAACAAACTTTTAATCAAAGAGACTTAAATTTGTGTGAACATTAAGTATTATAATTATTACTTAATGTCAGAAGATTTGACAAAAAAATTATTAGAATATCAAGTACCGCATTTAATGAAATTATATAATAGTCTTGATAAAAAAAATAGAGCAATTGATGCATCTGATACAGGTACTGGTAAAACATATACTGCTATTGCTGTATGTAAAATGTTAAAATGCAATCCTTTTATTATTTGTCCTAAATCCGTAGTTACAAATTGGGTTAATGTATGTAAATATTTTAATTGCGAATTAGTCGGAATTGCTAATTATGAAATGATAAAATCATGTAAGTATTATAATAAATCATTTAAAATGGAAAAATGTCCTTATATTACAAAAGAAACTGTTAAAAAAGAAAAAAAGGTTAAAATTCCTAAAAGTAGGTATGAAACTCTAGAAAATATAAAGTTTATTAAATCAATAGATAAAAATTTACTTTTAGAAACATTTCAAAAATTAATAGATAATGAAATTAAACAAAAAGAAGATGAAATACCTGATAAATTTATACCAGATTATAATCTAAATTTTCCTGAAAATACTATTGTTATTTTAGATGAAGCACATAGATGTAAAAATCTTGGTTCTTTAACAAACAAATTATTATTAGCACTAAATAAAACTAATACAAAAATATTAATGTTGAGTGCTACTTTGAGTGATAAAATAGAATGTTTTAAACCATTTGGTATTATGCTTGGATTTTATAAAGAACAATCTTGTTTTGCCGATTGGGTTAAATATCAAGCAACCTTAAGACACATATTTAATAAAGAACATATAAATATTAAAGATGATGAAAATAAAATTAAGCTTATACATAAAGCAATATTTCCAGATTTTGGTGCTAGAATGAAAATTAAAGATTTGGGTGATTTATTTCCTAAAAATAATATTATTTCGACTTGTTATTATTTACAAAATCATGATGAAGTAAATAAACAATATAAAGAAATTAATGAATCTATAAATGAACTTAAAAATAAAGAAACTAAGGCAAATGTTCTTGTTAAAATCTTAAGAGCTCGACAAAAAATAGAAATGCTAAAAATTCCCTTGATTATTGATTTAATTGAAGAAGCTATTGATAATAATGAGAATAATTCTATTGTTATATTTTTAAATTATAGAGAAACAATGGAACAGATTAAAAATATATTAAATGAAGATATGAAAATTAAAAATATTAGTTTAATTATCGGCGAACAAAAAATAAAAGAAAGAGACAAGCATATTGATAAATTTCAAGATAATTCAAATAAAATAATGTTATGTATGGTTCAAGCTGGAAATGTCGGTATATCTTTACATGATTTACACGGAGATAATCCAAGAATATCATTAATTAGCCCATCGTGGTCTGGACAAGATATGAAACAAGTTTTTGGGCGAATTCATAGAGCAGGTGCTAAAAGTCCAGCAATACAGAAATTACTTTATGTTGCTAATACTTATGAAGAAAAAGTATGCGAATTATTACAAAATAAAATTAAAAATATCGATATATTAAATGATGGAGATTTTTGTGATTTAAAAATAGAAAAAGAGGAATTAGAAGAAATAAATAATTTTAATGTTGCTGCTGAAAATATTAATTTAGATACGAATACAAATACTAACAATGATGTTAAAATTAAAGTTCCAAGATTTAAGAAAAAAGACAAAATAAATCAAAAATTAGACTCATAGTCACATGAATCGAATCTAAGTTTTCTTTTGAAAAATCTAATAGTCCTTTTTCAGTATAGACATATGTAATAAATGATAAGAATACATTAGTTATTAGACAAAATAATATATTATTAAAATTAAAACCAAATATGATTGTAAATATAGAACCTAATACACAACCTCCGATAAAACTACTATAAGAACATTCTTTTTCTAATTCAAATGAATTTTTATTCATAATTAAATTCATTTGAATACCAATAAAATTGCCAATCGTATTAAAGAATAATATTGGAATATATAGATAATAATTGTGATGATGAGTTAAATATGACAGTCCAGGTAAAAATGCTAATGGATATATAACACAAAATAGCGAAAATAGTAATATTTTATTTTTTGGAATTTTTTCTTTATTGTTTCCTAAAGTTAGTGATTTTAATGAATGTATTTTTTTAACTAAATAGATAGTTAAAATAAAAGTACTAAACATAAATCCAAGAAAGTTCCAATAAAAATTTACAAAATAAGAAGAAATTATAAAGCTGAATAAAAGAGTAAATGCAAAACCGATAAATGTAAATTTATATATATTATTTAAATACTCAATTAGTTTAATATCCTCGTCAGATAAATTCAATGATAATTCTGGCACGTGAACTGGTAAAACTGGCTTTCTTAGTTGTAACATTTGTATTTAATAATAATTTAATCTTTTAACAATAACAATTTCAATATTTTATTTATTTTACATGTTCCAGAAAAATTATTATTTATAATGAAATTAATAGCAATTATAATAATTTACATAGTATAATACTTTTAATAGTTCAGGAAGTTCAGGAATTAGTACTCTTATTAACTTTCTAACGTGTGCGCGATTCTCCACACACATATTTTTTAAAACTTTGTGTGTGGAGAAAAACTACATAAATTTTTTTATAAAAAAATATAAATTTAATTAAAATTTTATTAGTTTTACTGTAATACTATTTAGTTCGAGTAAATATAAATTCCCGAACTTTTTCTTATTAAAAAAAGTAAAAAGCTAAATGTAGCATTTTTTTAAAATTTTGTAGCACATATAGCTTGTACAAATATGTAATTTTTTTATATATAGTAATAATATAATAATATATAAAAATGGTATTTACTTGCACATTATGTGAATATTCTACAGAAAATCAAGGTAATTTTTCTCATCATAAAAAAACAAAAAAACATATACTAAAAATGTCATCAGCTAATAATAATGTAGTAATTTGTAACACTAATGCTACAACCCAATATAAAACTAGTAATATTGATGCTACAATAAAAAATACAAAAAATTATGTATGTAAAAATTGCAATAATACTTATTTACATCATTCTAGCTATTATAGACATAAAAAAAATTGTGTAAATGAAAATAATCAGATTAAAATAGAATTGGAAAAAAAAATAATAGAAAAAGATATAATGGAAAAAGAATTAAAATCACAATTAGAACTATCTGAATATAAAATGAAACTTGAAATGATGGAAAGAGAGAAGAACCTTTATCAAAAATTAGAAAAAGAAAAATCTGATATGTTAAATACTTTTATGGCAAATGCAAATAATCTACTAAATAAAACAGTAGATAATAATAAAGTTACAACAGATGCCCTTAAAAATGTATCAATGTCTGCCATTAAATATGCTAATGAAAAGTTCAAGAATACGCCAGCATTATTACCATTAAACAATTTCAATTTGAATGATTTAGATTTTGATGATGAAGAAGATAAAAAGAAATTAGTTGAAATTTTAATTTATAACGCAAAACAGAATTCCCTTGATAAGCTATTAGGAGACCATATAGTAAAAGAATATAAAAAAGAAAACCCGGAAGACCAGCCTTTCCATACAACCGATTGCTCGCGATTAAACTATATCGTAAGAGAACTTATAGAAACAGCATTAATATGGTCAACTGATAAAAGTGGTATTAAAATATGCACATCTATAATAAAACCATTAATAAAAAAATGCATTAATGCACTTTTAGAACATCAAAAGTATTTATTACAAGAAATGAGTAGAGGTGAATATAATGTTCAAAAAGATGTAGAAGTAATAATAAATGTCCTAATGACAATAGAATCAGGAAATTTAGAAATAGAAATAAATAAATACATAGCTCCATTTTTTAACTTAAATAAAAAACAATTAGATTAAGTTTAGTTATTGTTTCCAAATAACATAGTAAGTTGATTAAACATATTAAGAACATTCATAAATAAGTCTAAAGATTTAGTTGGATAATCTGCACATCTTAAATGATGAGTACATATTTTTTCTAATACTAACCCTTCTTTTATTTTTTTTTGTGTATCGTATACAAGAAAACCAGAAAATAATATTAATCCAACTAAACTATAATACCAGAAACGAGTATGAATATGTTTACTTGAATAGTCAGCAAATATTAAATCAAGTACTTCAAAAATAATTAATCCCAATAATCCAAACATTAGATAAGGAGCATAACCATCTAAAAATCCTAAATTATTTGAATATGCTATATAAGATAGAGAAATAAAAATAATACCAAGAGATAATAATACTTTTGTTAATATTTTATCTTCTTTTGCTTTCATATAAATAGGGTGACCTGAAATAGATAGGATAATTACAAACCCAAGCCATAATAAATGTTTTAGCCCTTGATTTGGTTGAGGTGTAAAAACTAAACCCATTAAAATAAGGATTGTTAAAATAAATAATGGCATTATTTTTGACCCAATCCTTATAATATTATTGGAATCTTGTTCTAAAAATAAATTTGTTACAACATAAATTAAAAATGCAGTGAATACATACATATAGTTTGTAATTAAATATCTACTCACAGTTAATTGATTTTTGGTATTATTATATATACCATAAATTAAAGTAAGAATGCATATTATAATTAATAATAGTTGATTCATTATATATTATTATAATTATATAATTATTTTATAATTATTGAAAAAGAATAATTAGCAAAATAATAAGAATAACAATTAAAACTCCGATAATCAACCAATAATTAAATCCTTTAGTTTTTAATATTTTTTAATTGAATTATTTGAATTATTTGAATTATTTGAATTATTTGAATTATCCATTTTATTTTGTGTATAATCAATATTATTTTCTACATCATTTAAAATTTTATCTTGGTCTTTTATTTCAGTATTTATATTTATAGCAATATCTTTTAGATTATCTAAATTATCAGAAATTTTGTCTATTATTTTATCTTGTTCTTTATAAGTTTCTTTAATGCTTTCCATTTTTATTTATTTTAAAATAAATATACTTTTATTAAATCAATTTTTTAATCATCATAAATAGTTTTATTATACTTGAGCAAATACTCATAAAAATAGGAAAAGTTTTTTATATGGTGTAAAAAAGTCAGTTTGAATATAAAATATATCATAAATGCCGTAAAGTATATAAGTTTATTTACATCATAATATATTATAAGTAAATAAGTTAACATCATAAAGCATATTTCAGAAATAAGTAAATAACTTGTATATTTATTTATAATATTGAAATTATGTGAATAAAAATTTTTATCTATTTTATTATCCATTTTTTTTTAATTAGTAAGTAATTAAGATAAAAAAATCAATTTTTACGCAAAATCAGGATTCCATGTATTATCTCCATCTAAAAAATCCTTTAAGAACCAATTAGTTTTTAATAATTTAGCATGCCCGAAATCTATAACTAAAATATTATTATCATTATCTATCATAAAATTATATGGTGTAATATCAGTATATTCAATTTGTAAACAATATAAATGTTTAACTAACATTCTAATTCTATTCCAAATTTCACTAGGAACACTTTTAGGAATATCTCCATATAATTCATAAATAGTTTTTCCCTTAACTTTTTCCATAATTATAAATACTTTATCATTTTGCCATATTTGGTCAAGTATTCTAGGTGAAAAACAATAATTTGCAGAAATAGTTTGTAAATTAATTTCATTTTGAATTGATTTTTTTTGGTCAGAATTATTAAACTCAATAACTTTAACAAAATAATCGGGCCTTTCTTTAACTGAATATATGTGTTTTTTACTAGATAAAGGAACTAAATTATAGTTTTTAACTGGAACTATTTTATACGGAATCATTATATATAATTTATAAATAAACTACTTACTTAAGTAAAATTAATCAATTTTTATAACTTCTTGAGTGTTATTTTCTAAATCTTTTAGAATTATTTGATTATCTTTATATTCTTCTTCTGAAATAATCACAAGGTATTTCTCAAACTTTTGTACACATTGAGTAATATATTTACCTAATTTTTTATCTTCTTTTTCAAAAGAATAATTTAATTGATTGTCTTTTGAAATGTTATTACGAACATATTCAATCATTTTAATTTTATCATAGTAAGAAATATTTCCTAAAGTAGTAAAATTATAAACTTTTTTCCATTTATTAGTATTATTCAAATTAACTAAATCCATAATTCTTGTAATACCTAGAGAAAATCCAATAAAAGTATTATTATCAACTAAATTATCATACCTACCTCCAGCGCAAATACTAGATGGAAAATCATAAATTTTAACTTCAAAAATAATACCATTGTAATAATCTAATCCTCTTGCAAGCGAAAGTTTATATTCTAATTTATTTCTGATATTCCAAACATCCGCAATATTACTTATTTTATCTAATTTACTTTCTGTAATTTTTGAATAAGTATCATTTGATTTAATAATAAGTTCTAAGTTATTAATTTGGTCATCAGAAAGTCCTTTGTCTCCAAGTTCTTTACGAATATCTTTAAAAGAAACTTTATCTAATTTATCAATACTAGAACATACATTTTTGAAATTAGATTCTGGGATTTTAAGAATATTGATTAAAACTTCTTTTAGATTTTCTGTATCATTTATTAAAATTTTATAATTTTTGATATTTAGTTTATCAAGAATTTCACAAATCATTTTAAAAATAGTACATTCAGCAATCATAGTTGAATTATCTTCTCCAACAATATCAAAGTCAGCTTGATAAAATTCCCGAAATCTTCCTTGTTTTAAATTTGGATTATCTCTTCTGTATACTTTACCAATTGAATATCTTTTAATTTTTTTAATACCATTTTCTTTTAGATGCCTTATAAAAGGTATCGTTAAATCATATCTTAAAACGAGTTTTTCTCCGCCATTATCTTCAATCTCATATACTAGTTTATTTTCTGCCTCGTCGCCGTATTTCCCCATTATAATATTTTTTAACTCAAATACAGGTGTTTCTAAATATTTACCACCATATTTAATAAAAATATTTTCAGTAATATTTTTAATAAAATTTAGTTTATCTGCACTTTCATTATAATAATCACAAGTACCTTTAGGAAGTTTATAGTTCATACTAATTTGTTAATATAATAATTAGGGAATTAATCTATAAAATAATCAATTTTTTATTATAAAGAAATTTTATTAAATACATTACTTAAAATATCAATTTGCATATCTGTATTTGTTTTGAATACTCGTGAATTTAAATTAAAGCTAAATATCCACATATCATATTTAAAAATATTAAGAATTAAATTATTATTATTGTTATTAAACTCATATTTAATAACATAGTCAGAATTTTCAAATAAAAACATTCTATTTTTTACAATAAAATTATCTTTTTCAAAAATATATTTTATATTTTCAACCAATTTAAGTATTTGTTCAGAACGGGAATTTTCATAATTAATTAAATTTAAATTAGAAATGTAATCTTCATTATAAATTTTAAAAATCAGATTAATTACTTTATTATCAGTCGAATAAGTAAAATAAATATGCCTATTAGTCATTTTAATATAATAATAAATTCAGATTAACTTATTATTAAATCAATTTTTTTAATTGCAAATATTTTGCTTTATATTTATAGTACTTTCTTTGATATTTATCACCACCTCCACCTAAACTATGAATATTTTCGCGTACTTTATCATATTTAGTTCCATCTAAATATTTTTCATTAATAAGTTTTTGTTTTTTTTGCGAAATATAAGTATCTAATTCAAGTAATTTATTAGCAAGAACAAAATCTTTAACATCACTTGGAATTTTTTCGAATAACATGCTTAATTGACCAGCATTAAAACCAAGTTGTAATACTCTGTTAAAATGAATTCTAAAACCAGATTTTTTTTCAACTAAATTTTTAAGTTGCATGAAAAAATGGTTAGATTTAGGTTCAAATTCAGAAGCTTCCATATTATATTTTTCAATTAATTTATTCATTTCTTCATAAATTGGATGCAAACTTTTTTTATAATTAAGTTCTTCAGTAATTTTAATATCACTTACTTGAGATTCAATTGCACCCCAAACAGCACGTCCATCTACATCTTTTTCACCAGATTGTTCTCTAACTTGAACTAATTTTCCTTGTTGAAATGACATATCAAACCAGAATTTAATATTACTATCCATATTGATTATATATTATAATATTATATTAAAAAAATTTGAATAATTTATATTGATATAAATATATTATAATAAAAATGAGCAATATACAGAATATTGGTTTATATGTTGGTCGTTTTCAACCTTTACATATTGGACATCTTAATATTATTAAAGATTCAATTAAAAATGAAGATAAAACAATAGTAATAATCGGCTCTATCGGAAGCATAGATACCATAAAAAATCCATTCACATTTGAAGAAAGAAAGAACTTTATTCTAGCATGTCTAACAAAAGAAGAAAAAGATAAAATAATTATAGTTGGACTACGAGATTCGACACCAGAAGATAGAGCGATTGATAAATATTGGTGGTATACGCAAGTCAGAAATATTATAAACGATAAGTTTAAAAACTCAATAAATTTATATTTATATGGTTCTAAGAAAGATGAAGCAACAGGTGAATATTTAGGACTATTGAAAGATAAATGTGGAATTAAAGATACAAAAGAAATAGAACCAGTTATGATAAAAGATACAGAAGATAAACAACTTATTATAAATGCAACAGATATAAGAAATATTATAAGAAAACCAAAAGAAAAAAGAACTATATCTGAAAATAAATATTTAGATGCAGTAATTCCATTATCAATTAGAGATTTATTTTAACAATTGGGATATTTAGATTTTTATTTATTTGTTCAACAACAGGGTTATTTTTATAGTCTTCTAAATAAAATATTTTTTCGACACCAGAAGCAATAAGTATTTTATAACAGTTTATACAAGGATAATGTGTGATATATGCTTGTGAACCAAAAGTATTAACACCTCTTTTAGCACAATCAGCTATACAATTTTGTTCAGCATGTACAGTAGCTTGTTCATGATTATCAATAACTATAGATTCATGTGGAGCACCAGGTAAAAATCCATTATAACCTGTGGCAATTACTCTATTATCCTTAACTAAAATACATCCTACTTGTAATCTATGACAAGGAGACCGTTTTGCAGTTAATTTTGAAAATTCTGAAAAGTATTGAATCCACGAAATTCTATCCATTTATATCTATATAAAATTATATAATAAAAAATTGATATAATATAAACACTATACTAATATATTTATAATATAAATACATTAAATATTAATAAATAAAAATGGAAATAATAAATGAAGGGACTAATGGAGTAGTATATTCTACTTCCAAAGAATTAATTGTTAAGAGGGTCAAAAGAAAAGGAACTGGTATGAATGCAATTAATCAAGCTAAACTACATGAATTAGCACTTCGTATTGTAAACGATAATGAATTTAAAATAATTAGAATACCTAAATTAGTAAGTTATAATGAAAGTACAATAATTATGGAAAAGATTGATGACTCCTATCCATATTATGGTAAGGAATCAACTAACAATAATCCTTTTTGTGAAGAACTAATTATTTTTTACAACGAATTTAAAAAAAATAATTATATTCCATTGGATTATGAATGCTTTTTACAAAAAGATGGTTTAGTAGTTATTTTAGATTTTGATAAATTCATAAGTTTTAAAGATGAACTTATGTACTTTAGAAAAGAAGTAAATATGCAATATATCTTAGAAGGTGTATTTATTCCTAGTTATATTGCTAATAAAGTTGGTAGTAAATAGACTAATTCATTTTCTACAATTTTTTCTATTATTTCTTTTTTAATTGTTTCATTAACTATATTTTCTTTATTTAAATTTGTTTCTATAATAGAAATTTGGTTTGTAACAGTCTCGTCTGGTTTTGTAATATGCGCCTTATCAATCATACCTTTAATAATAAAATCTAAGTGATTTTTATTTTTGTTTTTTTTCTTTCTATCTTTAGGTTTTATTTGTTTAGTAGGATATAATTCATTTTTGCTACGATTACCGATAGCTTTATACTTGTTGTTTTTTTTGAGCGGGTCGATTGTATGGAAAGGCATTCTTACTTATACTATATATATATAATTTTTTTAAAGAAATGAGTGATATTTTATCCGATTACGGATATAATAAAATAAGAAAAAAATATATAATTATATTTGCATATTTTATTATGAAAATAAAACAAACAGAAAATTCTATAATATTGGAAAATAATAATGAATATATTGGAAATATTAAATATTCAATAAATAATAATTTACTTATATTATTAAACTTATATATTTCGCCAAAATATAGAAAAAAAGATTATAGTAAATATTTATTTGAAGAATTAGATAATTTGTGTGTAAAAAAAAATATATTGAAAATAGAATTAGTAGCTGAAGAATATTTTTCACATTATAATAAGCTTGTTAACTATTATGAGAAATTTGGATTTAATATTGATAAAGATAAATCAATAAAACAAATTTGGAAAGATGGTGAATTAATTAGACTTATTCATATGTATAAAATAATTAAATATTACTAAAAATTTCCAATGCTGAATTTTTGAGCTTGTTCGACACTGTTAAATTTATCAAGTTCTTCGCAAACAATTTTTTCAACAAGGGAATTAGGCCAGATGTAATAAATAGTAGACGGATGATTTCTATCTTGAATAATTGTAACATCTTTACTAGAAGATTTAAGTAGACAATTATGGTCAATGACTAAATCATCAATAAGTACATCAATTTCAAATCTATCGTTAAATTTTCTAGATGAATAGTATTTTTTGTAAATGCTACCATTTCTATTTTCAATTGTCACCGTTTGTTCATTTGGATAAGTAAGGTTTTCATATACAAATAGTTGTTGAGCGGACATTTTAATATAATAATTTAAATAATTTATAATATCGAATTTTCATTTAATTTAAAAATCAATTTTTTTAATTAAAAAATTGATAAAAAATACTAATCATAATAAAATTATTATAAAAAATGCAAATATATCATCTAGAAGATAACCATGAAAATTATCATGATTTAGAAGTAAAAGAACGAGTATTAGAAACATCAAATTATTTAAAAAAGAAATTTCCAAAAAAATATTTTATAAGTGAAAAAGAGTTTGTATATGACACTAATCATGTATTAAATTATATAATGACAGTTTATTCGGAAAAATATTTAAATTTACTCAAAAAAGACTCATATACTAAAGATAAATATATAAAATTAGATGAAGATACACATCTAACAGAATTTACATTAGGTGAAATAATTAAATCGAATGCATTGATAATAAAAGCATTAAATGATATTATAACTAAAAATATTAAATATGGGTATTGTATAGTTCGTCCGCCATCTCATCATGCGTCTCAAGACCATTATTCTGGGTTTTGTATGATAAATAACACTTATTTAGCAGCAGAATATGCAGAGAAAAACTTAAATGGTAAAGTACTAATAATAGATTGGGACCTTCACCATGGAGATGGAACTGAAAAATTAGTAAGAACAAGAAATAATCAAAATATCCATTTTATATCAATTCATTGTTTTGCAAAAGGATTTTATCCAGGAACAGGAAATGGAAAAAATGACACAGATAGAATTAAAAATTATCCAATGAAAAAATATTGTTCTGATAATGAATATAATGAAAAGTTTGAAGAAATATATAATCAAATTCAATTAAATGATTATAAACTAATAATTATATCAAATGGTTTAGATGCACATGAAAATGATAGTTTTTCAGTAATGAAACTTTCAACAGAATTTTACAAAAATGCATCTTCAAGATTAAAAACCTTTAATATTCCCCTTTTATATATTTTAGAAGGGGGTTATAATATTGAGGTTTTACAAGAAGTATCTGAAGAAATAATAAAAGTATTGCAAAATAAAAATATTAGCAACATCCAAACGGTTTAACTTCAGGTACAGTTTTTAAATTTAATTTTTGTTGTTCTAAAATGTGTTCTTCTTTTTTTTTTATTTCTAAAATTTTTTCAGTAATTTTTTCGAAAATATATCCAACATCCTTTTCTTTTTTTGCTGAAACTTCAAAATATTCTAATATGTTATTTTCTTTAATAAAATTTTCAATCATATATTTTTTTTGTGGATTTTCAATATATAAATCTTTTTTAGTACCAATTAAGAAAAAATTAACTTTATCAGCATATATTAGAATCTCGCGAATCCAGAAATTTAAATTTTGTAAAGAGTTCATATCAGATAAATCAAATACTAAAATATGCGCATAAGCATTATTATAGTATAGCTTAGATATTGACCTAAATCGTTCTTGCCCTGCCGTATCCCAAATATGTAATTTTACTTTTGTTTTATTTACTTCGATAATTTTACTAGTAAAATCGACTCCAATAGTTGGATTATAATGTAAATTAAAATTAGAATCTGTATATCTTTGTAAAAGAGTAGATTTACCAACTCCGCAATCACCAACTAAAATTTTTTTAAATAGATGTTCGTATGGTTTACTATAATTAATTTCATAGTAAACATCATTTTTAACGGGAACTTCAGGCTTTTTCGAAAAGAAAAACATTTATCTCAATTATATTCAATAAAGAAATTAATATTTATTTGTAATATTCCAAGATTTAACTATATATTCTGAAATAAATTCGACCATTTCAGGCTCATTAGAATCTGGTATATTAAGCAGCCTATCCCATAATGAAGGAATTAACTTATCAATTGAAAATTCATTTTTGATAAAAAGTTTTTTACAAGATTCTTCTAATGCTTCTTCTACACCTGCAAATTTAGAAAAATAAGAATTATTCGCTTTAAAAACCATCATAAAATCTTTTTTATTAGTAGGTTTGTGCGTGTCTCTAAACTTAATATAAGCATTTCTAATTAGCTTAGCTAGAACAATAAATTGTTTACTTGGATTTCGGCGTGCTTCTCTTTTTTCTGAAGAAATTGCAAGGTTAACTAATTTATCTTTGATTAAATTATATTTTGGGTTAAAGCTTAACTCTTCTGCAGCTTTAAAGTTAGTATCTGGTTTGTGTGCCGCATAATACCAAGGAAATTTAAGCTTTACATATAATAAGTCACCTATATCTGAAGTGAAAGCAACCATAAATCCTTCTAAGTCTTCAAATTTACCAGCTAAAGCAAGTTCCATTTTTTCTACATAATGCTTAGTAATAGCTTCAGAAGAACATTCAATTTCATGAAAATCAATTGATTGTTTAAAGTATGTCTTACTAACAGAATCAGGTAATAAAATCTTAGAATTATTATCTTTATAAGTTACAGTAGCTAGATGAATTGTAAAATATCTTCCATAATCCACAGTAAGACCATCATGGGGATGTTCTGGCACCATTTCAAAAATTACACTTGCAGTTTCTTGCCATACAAGTGTATCTAAATATTTCTTCACAAGATTTGCAAGTTCTTCAAGAGAATTATAACTTGATGTAATACAATTGTAAAATTCAGTTTCATAATCAAGAGTTTGCGTTAGGAATAAACATGATTTAGAACCAAATCCAATATAACAATCATCTACTTCGATAAGATATTTACCTCCGAATTCTCTTTTAGATTCAATATATTTACCTTGTGGACTATCTTTCTTAATACACCAAGCAGTCATTAGTGAACCATCAACTTTAGGTAAAATATAACATTTATTGTAAGGAGAAGAATCAGGAATTACAATAGGTGCAGTAAATTCTCCAGAAAGATGTTCTTTTAGACCAACTAAATACTTATAAAGTGACGCATGTGACTTAAACTTACGGAGTTGGCCAGTTTCAGGCGTAACAGGTAAAGAAGTTCGGAGAGGATACCAAATTTTTGTTTTTTTATCTTGGATAATAGTTTCACCTCTATAATAGAGAATAGGCCCATTGCCATTTTGTGTTCCATCTCTATAAGATAGTCGTACTACATCAAAATCTTTATTTTCATAAGATTTTACAGTTTCAGTAAGTAGATAAGGTGTTTCGAATTTAAGGTCATCAAGAGATTTACCAGAATTTAGATAATGTACTGGATGAACAATTTCTTTGATGTCAACAATTTTACGATTTTTCCACATATTTCCAATTAGACTACATAGTTCTGTAATTCTTGAACTACAAACTAGTGGTTTAAATTCTTGCTTTGAATTTGCACCTTCAATGATTGACCTATATAAACAGCCTTCTTGTTTTAGAGGATAAAATACTTGTTCATCAACTTTAACCGAACCTCCCCTCCCTAACATATGTTGAGGGAAACCATTCCAAAGTATAATAGTATTCTGTGGATTTACCATGCTTGATAAAGTTGGCATATTAAGTGAAATACAAGAATCAATAATTACAATATCATATTTTTCGTGCATATCATCTACAATATATTTATATGACTCTGCAATGTTTTTACGAAGAGATGGATAAAATTTTTTATATCTTGTCATTTTTACACCATCATAATCTACTTCTTCATTAATATAATCTTCAAAAGAAACATCATAAGAGATTAGCTTATTTCTTCTTGCCATAATCCAAAAAACTTTGTCTCTTTCAGCAATACCAATACTTAGATTAAACATTTCTGATAGTTGTTTTTGAAATTGTATAGCAGCAGTACTTTTACCACAACCTGGAGAACCATGCATAACCATAGTTAGATTATAATTTAATGCAGGAATAGTTTTACAATTCATAATACCATGCACTGAAGTATTAACAATTTCAAGTGCTTCTTCCACTGGCATTTGTTCGTCTTCAATCTTTCCAAGCCTATCGCCTAAAACAAGACATTTATAATAAATTTCAAACTGTTTCTTTTGATATTCAGTATAATGTGAAATCATATTCGATAATACTTCATAACAATAATTATACTCACCAACATGATGAGTACATACACACATATGTTGGTCAATAATAAATAGTAGAACTTCTTTTAGTTGAGGTTCTACATCTTTTAGAATATAATCTGCTAAATGTGCACCAATTTGTCCGTGTGCAAATGTAATACCGAGTGGTGTTTCACAGAAAGGTTTACCAATATCATGTAAAAATCCAAGTTTAAAAGCAATATCAGAATCACCTCCATATAGTTTTGCATAATGTGACGCAACATGACCGCAACATAGAGCATGCCAACCATATGGCTCATGATGAAATTTCATATGAGAAGGATTTACATGATTAAGTGTATCGATAAATGTTTTATTACAATTTTCTGGAATATTATTAAAAATATTTTTTAGAGATTCTTCATAAGAATCATAATGAACCATTTTTAAAGATTCCATATAATTTTTAATAGATGGTAATCTATGTTTATCAGTTTTATATTCACTTGTAAAGAAATTAGTAAGTAATTCCATTTTTATTATAATAAAAATAGCATATAAATAAATAAAGTTCAATTTTTTACATATTCAGACTTTTTTGAAGTCTTTTAGCAAGCTCATGGTCTTTAGATGTATCATGAAATTTCTCTTGTAGTTCATTCGCAACTTCAATATCTCTTGACGTGTCCATTAATTCAATATCAATTTCTAGTTCACAAATACTAAAAATATTTTTCATAATATTGTGCATTTCTCTAACAACATCAAGGTCAGATTTATCTTGTTTAAATTCAGTGATATTATTAATAATATTAACTAAATTAATTATATTATCTTGAAGGTCCTTGAGCTTATCAGTTTCTTTAATAAATTTAATTCCAGAATCAATTATAGAATGGATTATACTTAAACATACAATTAAATTTTCGTTTGATTGGTCAATTTGAATATTTTCGATATTTTCTTCAATTTCCATAAAGATAGCAGTAAGTCTAGTTTTTTTTTCATTTAATTCCCGAATTACACGCTCTTGTTCTTCTTTCGCTTTTTCTTGTTTTTCTCTATCTTCTCTTTCTTTTTT
>JACCEA012214824.1_pt1 | contig 16479 bp, 10 predicted proteins | sample 7449851 | NCBI WGS metagenome assembly JACCEA01 (sample SAMN15323453, study PRJNA562643) | freshwater metagenome | isolation source: river surface water | place: USA:Blue River Watershed | collected 2017-08-18 | reverse complement strand
TTTCCAACCATCAATTCATACGATTTATTCATTTATAATTTTGAACAACGTAATCCTGTACTTACCAGAGCAACCAATACGCCATTCATTAATGAAATAAATCCTATTCGAATAGATACCATGCAAATGGCCTATTTGAGTGATGAGTCGGGAGTAATGAATAGGAACATTATAAATTTCGACAGTGTTGCTGTATATAGTTACGATACTACTATATATTGGTACGATACAACAATCACAGTTTATAAAGATACCTTTAGTACTTACCCAGCTAGTAATTATTCGCGCAATATTGTAGACCATGATCAATCGAGAAAAACGAAAAGATTATCGGAGATAATAAACAAGGCTGGTGTTTTACAAATTTATATTAAACCAGCAAGTAAGAATTCTTTCGATACTACGAGTGTTGCACAAAGTCCGTATGCTTATAAAAAACAAAAAGCGGTACAACAAAAGTTAGCAGCTCTTGAATTTAAAAGAGTGCAAGACTCTATAGCGCATGCCGACTCAATACGCATGATAAGTTTAACAGATTCTTTATTAAAACTAGGAACTAATAAACTCGATTCGAGCACTTATAAACCAAACTCGTTCGATACGTATTATTTTCAATCAGATTTTCCAAGAGCAGCATCAGAACAAACTACACCTGTTACACAAAAAACAGCAGATGGCTTTCAGATAGCATACATCAGAAAAGATAAAAAAACAGATCAAACACAGAAAGGCTATCAACCAACCTTAGAAGATTACTTTAAAAAATCGGCACCTAAACCCTATACACCAGAGTTCTCTACAAATTATGTGGTGAGCCAACTCGACAATAGTTCACTGAATAATACTTATCAATTGTTTACTGGATCGGGACCAATATTTATCAACTCAAATGTGAATGCCTTGATAAAATTAGGAACATCAGATTTAATGGAAGATTATAGAATTACGGGAGGATTTAGGTTAGCAGCAAACTTTAGTGTACCAGAATACTATTTAAGTTTAGAGAATTTAAAAAAGCGATTAGATAAACAATACATCTTTTATAAACAAGGTAATGTAAATCAAATTAGTGGTAACACTGCAATACGAAGTAATAGTTATGAATTTAAATTTATAGGTCGTTATCCATTAGATGAACATACATCCATTCGTGGTTCTGCGATGTATCGTAGAGATGAATTAAATGTACTTTCATCTGATAGTATTTTATTAAACTTCCCTAATTTTTATTCAGATAATTTAGGATTCCGATTAGAGTATGTTTATGATAATACAATAAGTAAGGGATTAAATTTATACAATGGAATGCGCTACAAGTTTTATGTGGAGCAGATTAAAGAGATTGGCTCTAACAATGAAAATATTTCGGATGTATTACAAGCATTATCACAACCAACACAAAACTTGGTAAATTTCGGATTCGATTTTCGTCGTTATGAAAAATTACACCGACAAATAATATTTGCTTGGAGGGTAGCGGGTTCATCGTCTGTAGCAAAACAAAAAGTAATGTATTATTTAGGTGGTGTTGATGGCTGGTTAGTGCCGCGTTTTAACAACGATATTCAAATAGATCAAACCAGAGAATATAAGTACCAAGCATTAGCTACGAATATGCGAGGCTTTACACAAAACATTCGTAATGGGAATAATTTTTTAGTTATTAATTCTGAAGTACGATTCCCAGTATTTTCATATTTCTTAAACCGACCAATTAAATCTGACTTTGTAAAAAATTTCCAATTGGTTCCTTTTGGCGATTTAGGTGCGGCATGGTTAGGAGCCGATATGTTTAGTTATGAAAACCGCTTCAATAGAGTTGAAGTTCAAGGCGACCCAGTATCTGTCACTGCGATACAATCGAAATACCCAGTGGTGGGTGGAGTTGGATGGGGAGCACGATCGAGGTTATTGGGTTATTTTGTACGATTCGACATGGCTTGGGGAGTACAAAATAATAGAGTGGAAGAAAAGCCAGTGTATTACGTTTCTTTAAGCTTAGATTTCTAAAAATTATTTTTAAATAGTAGTATTTTTGCTACCTTTATGTTGAGGGGCAGAATAGTGAAGTCAAGAGAATTCCATAGAATTATCAAAAAAAATGGTTGGAAACTACTAAAGTCTGAAGGTAGCCATTATATCTATGAGAAGAATGGACTCAAATACCCTGTTCCATTCCATGGTTCGAAGGAAGTTCCCGAAGGACTAAGAAAAAAAATGATAAAGGATATGGGTTTAAAAATTTAAAATGAAAAGCTTAACTATAATTATTGAGAGGGGTGCTGATTTATATGCAGCTTATTCGGATAAGTTTCCGGGACTTTATGCAACCGCAGAAAATGTTGAGGAAGTAAAAAAGAGTATTCACAAGGCAATAAAATTGTATATAAAATATAATGATGACAAGCTTTCATCTTATTTAAAATCAAACATTACCATTAAGTATAAGTTTGATTTAGAAAGTTTCTTTAATTATTATAATGGTGTATTTACGAAATCAGGCTTAGAAAAAATTACAGGGATAAATCAAAAACAAATTCAACACTATGCCTCTGGTTTAAAGAGACCAAGATTGATACAGCGTAAAAAAATAGAAGATGCTTTACATAAATTGGGCGATGAGTTGAAATCTATAAACTTCTAAATAAGATAAATTATTTCCTTTCAATCTGTATTCTAAACATTCCTTTAATGAAGGAGTAATTAAACAGAATTACCGATACCAATAAAATTAAATACGCAATCATTTTTTGAACGGTGCTGCTCTCATCGAAATAAAAGAACGCAACCATAAAAGCTACAATGGGATTGATGTATATTAATATACCCATGGTAGATGATGGCATACCTATGAGTGCATAAAGACTTAGGAATAATGGGATGATCGTAAAGAATACTGATATGATTACAATCTGCATCCAAAAATTAATATCGGTAGTAAACGTAACGTGCTCAATACTTGCAAAAGGTATAATAAACACAGATGAGATGAGCAATTGTAACATCAATACATTTAATTTATCTAAACCTTCAATTCGTTTTTGTAGCATTAAGTAAGCTGCATACAATACAGCTATAACTACCGAGTAGATAACTTCTGTAATAAAACCTAATGATAAAAAAGCAATACTTAAAAAACACAAAGCAATAGAAACCCATTTAATAATGCTTAATTTTTCTTTCAGGAAGATAAAGGCAAATACTGCAGTAATAATGGGACATACCATATAAGCAAAAGCACCGGCCTGTACACTTACATGATTGATGACATAGATAAAAGCAAACCAATTGGCTGTTACAAACATCGAAGAGTATAAAATTCGAAGTAGTAATTTATTGCGTTCCTTTTTATCAAGCGTTTCTAAAAATTCAACATCTTTTTTAAAAACCTTTCTTCTGATAAGTAAAGAGATACCAATGGTTATTAGTAATGAACATAAAATTCTAAAAACTAATATTTGCATTGATGGATGTTCTTTGATAGAACGTAATGAAATAGAAAAGAAGCCCCATATAATAGATGAAGAGGCTCCCGCAATGAAATATTTAGCTTTAGATTCCAACTTATTTAGCAGCTATCATGGAGATTTCCACGTTCACATTTTTTGGTAACCCTAAAACAGCTACTGTTTCGCGAGCTGGATAATCGCTACTGAAATACGAATGGTAAATTTCATTTACAGCGGCAAAGTGCGACATATCTGAAAGGAAGATGCTAGTTTTAACAACATTAGAAAAATCCATTCCCGCTTCGCTTAAGATTGCTTGAAGGTTTTTCATTACTTGATGAGTTTCAACATCAATATCGCCTACTAAGAGGTGATCATTTTCAGGGTTAATGGCAATTTGTCCGGAGATAAATAACATGTTTCCGGTTGCTACTGCTTGGTTGTAAGGTCCAATAGGAGCAGGAGCTTTGGGTGTTTTTATAATTGTTTTCATTAATAAAATGAATTACATGAATTTTTTAATAAGATAAATACTTAATGCAATGATGAACATCAATATAGAAATTTTATTGATGGTGTGCATTGCACGAATATTAAAATTACTAGGACGATTGGGATCTTTTTTTCTAAAAAAATAAGTGAGTACCTCTTTCATATCGTTATGATTAAATGGATAAATCTTTACCAATATCTCTTCTAAAATATTTTCCTTCAAAATGTATTTGTTCAGCGTATTGATTAGACCTGCGTAATGCTTCTTGTTTATCAATATCTAAACTTGTAACTGCTATTACTCTACCACCGTTACTCACAATATCGCCATTTTCTAACATTTTAGTTCCAGCGTGGAACACATGTGTATATTCTATGTTATCGAGCTTGCTTATTACTTTCCCTTTTTCATAATCGCCAGGGTAACCACCTGCCACCAACATTACCGTAGCGGCATGTCGTGGGTCGGTAATCATTTTCTTTTCGTTTAATCGACCTTCTGCAACAGCAACAAATAAATCAAGCAAATCGTTTTCAATACGAGGTAAAACACTTTCGGTTTCTGGGTCACCCATGCGAACATTGTACTCAATAACATAAGGGTTACCATCAACATTCATTAAACCTATAAATATAAACCCCTTATAATCAATTTCTTCTTCAATGAGTCCATCTACTGTAGGAATAATAATGCGTTCTTCGACCTTTTGCATAAATTCTTTATTTGCAAAAGGTACGGGTGAAATAGACCCCATTCCTCCAGTATTTAAACCAGTATCGCCTTCGCCTATACGTTTGTAATCTTTGGCTTCTGGTAAGATTAGGTAGTTGTAATTATCGAACAACACAAATACAGAAAGCTCTATGCCCGAAAGAAATTCTTCCACTACAACTTTTTGACTTGCTTCTCCAAATTTAGCTTCGGCTAACATTAAACGTAATTCGTTTTTTGCTTCTTCTCTACTTTCGCAAATAAGTACTCCTTTGCCCGCTGCTAATCCATCGGCCTTTAGTACTATGGGTAAACTGTGGTTTTCTAGGTATGCTAAACCTTTGTCTAGTTCTTCCTTGGTAAAGGTTTCGTATGCAGCCGTAGGAATTTGGTGGCGTTGCATAAACCTCTTGCTAAAATCTTTACTTCCTTCGAGTTCCGCACCATTTTTACTTGGTCCGATTAACGCGATGTGCTCTAATTCTTCATCGTTTATAAAGTAATCGGCAATACCATTTACCAAAGGATCTTCCGGGCCAACCACTACCATGTTTATATCCTCTTCGATACAAAATTGTTTAATAGACTCGAAGTCGTTTACTCCAATATTTACATTGGTACCATATTGTTGTGTTCCAGCATTTCCAGGTGCGATAAATAGTTTTTCGCACTCTTTACTTTGAGAAATTTTCCATGCAAAAGCCGACTCTCTGCCTCCAGAGCCTAGTAGTAAGATGTTCATTCGTTAAAATTTGCTCAAAGTTAATTAATTCTAGCGTTTCTGAAACTTCGTAAATTCTTTGAAATATGCCATTCTACTATTCGATTATTCGCTATTTTTAGAATATATTTGTTGTTTATGCCATTCTGTCAAGGATATTTGCTTTGGCTAGACTTTTGGTGTAGTGTATATTAAAATAATTAAAATTCATGTCAAATTTCATTTCATCTTTTGTATCGAAGGTTTTCGGAAATAAGTCAGATAGAGATATAAAAGAAATAAGTCCTGTAATCGATAAGATTAATACAGAATTTCAAAAACTGCAGTCAATTAGTCACGATGAACTTCGTGCAAAAACACAAGAATTTAAGAGAAGGATAAAAGAATATACTTCTGAGGTTTCTTCAGAGCTATTAGAAATTCGTTCGCGCATTGAGCAAGAGCCTGATATGGATATTTCTATAAAGGTAGAGCTTTATGACCGTATTGATAAGTTGGAGAAAAACGAAAACGAATTAATTGAGCAAGTATTAAAGGATATTTTACCTGAAGCATTTGCTGTGGTTAAAGAAACTGCTCGTCGTTTTTCTGAAAATGAATTCATAGAAGTAACTGCAACGGATGCTGATCGTGAATTAGCTGCTAAAAAAGAAAACGTACAGATTAAAGGCGACAAAGCGATACACGCAAATACTTGGATTGCTGCGGGCAACCCAATGAAATGGGAAATGGTTCACTATAACGTTCAGTTAATTGGTGGTTCAGTTTTACACAGCGGTAAAATTGCGGAGATGGGAACGGGTGAAGGTAAGACCTTAGTTGCAACTTTGCCTGCTTACTTAAATGCATTAGCTGGTAAAGGTGTTCACATTGTAACGGTAAACGATTACTTAGCACGTCGTGATAGTGAGTGGATGGGTCCATTGTATGAATTCCACGGATTAACAGTTGATTGCATCGACAAACATCAACCTAATTCACCAGAGCGTAGAAAAGCTTATCAAGCCGATATTACTTTTGGTACCAATAACGAATTTGGTTTCGATTATTTGAGAGATAACATGGCGCATAGTCCTGAAGATTTAGTGCAACGTAAATTGCATTATGCGATGGTCGATGAGGTCGATTCGGTATTGATTGACGATGCTCGTACTCCTTTAATTATTTCTGGTCCGATTCCACGTGGAGACCAACATGAGTTTTATGATTTGAAACCACGCATTGAACGATTAGTAAATGCACAAAAGAATTTCATAAATACTGCATTACTAGATGCGAAGAAATTAATTTCTGAGAACAAAGTTGACGATGGTGGTTTAGCCTTGTTAAGAGCATTCAGAGGTTTACCAAAGAATAAAGCATTGATTAAGTTTTTAAGTGAGACTGGAATGAAACAGATTCTTACGAAAACAGAAAATCAATACATGCAAGATCAACAAAGAGAAATGCATAAAGTAGATGCAGAACTTTTCTTTGTGATTGATGAAAAGAACAATTCGATAGAGCTTACTGAAAAAGGGATTGAATTAATTACTGCAAGTGGTGAAGATCCAAATTTCTTTGTACTTCCGGATGTAGGTTCTGAAATTGCAGAAATTGAAAAATCAACATTATCAGATCAAGATAAAATAAAAAGAAAAGATGAATTGATGCGCGACTTTTCAATTAAGTCGGAACGTATCCATTCCGTAAATCAATTATTAAAAGCTTATACTTTATTTGAAAAAGATGTAGAGTATATTATTGATGGTGGTAAAATAAAAATTGTAGATGAGCAAACAGGCCGTATCATGGAGGGCCGCCGTTACTCTGATGGATTACACCAAGCAATTGAAGCAAAAGAAAATGTAAAGGTTGAAGATGCTACTCAAACATATGCAACAGTTACCTTGCAGAATTACTTCAGAATGTACCACAAGCTTTGTGGTATGACGGGTACTGCAACAACTGAAGCTGGTGAGTTTTGGGAAATCTATAAATTAGACGTTGTTGAAATTCCAACAAACAGACCTATTGCAAGAAAAGATAACGAAGACAAAGTTTACAAATCGAAGCGTGAAAAATACAATGCAGTTGTAGAAGAGATTGTAGAATTAACTACGAACGGCCGACCGGTATTGGTGGGTACTACATCGGTAGAAATTTCGGAATTGTTAAGTAGAATGTTGAAATTACGTGGCATTAAACACCAAGTGTTAAATGCGAAGTTGCACCAACGCGAAGCGGATATTGTGGCGGAAGCAGGTAAGGCTGGAACAGTAACCATTGCTACTAACATGGCTGGTCGTGGTACCGACATTAAGTTAGGCCCAGGTGTTAAAGATGCTGGAGGTTTGGCAATCATTGGTACAGAGCGTCACGAATCACGAAGAGTCGATCGTCAGTTAAGAGGTCGTTCAGGTCGTCAAGGGGATCCGGGTTCAACACAATTCTTTGTATCGTTGGAAGACGATTTGATGCGTATGTTTGGTTCGGGTAGAATCGCTTCACTAATGGATAGAATGGGATTAGAAGAAGGTGAAGTTATTCAACACTCAATGATTACTAAATCAATTGAACGTGCACAAAAGAAAGTAGAAGAAAATAACTTTGGTATACGTAAACGTTTATTGGAGTACGACGATGTGATGAACTCACAACGTACTGTAATTTATGCGAAGCGTCACAATGCATTATTTGGTGAGCGTTTAGAAGTGGACATCGATCATATGTTGATGGATATTTGTGAAGAGCTAGTGACACAATACCAAGAAGAAAAAAATTACGAAGGTTTCCGTTTAGAAATGATTCGTTTATTCTCTACAGATATTGATGTTACCGAAGCAGAGTTCTTAGGAGAAAAATCGAGCAAAATTGCCGATCGTTTATACGATCACTTAACAGAGTTTTATGCTCGTAAATCGGCAGCAATGGCCGAAGTAGCAATGCCTGTAATTAAAGATGTTTACGAGAGCAGAGGACAAACCATTGAAAATATTGTAGTTCCATTTAGCGACGGAATAAAACAAATTCAAATTACAACCAATTTGAAAAAAGCGTATGAAAGTAAGGGTAAAGAATTGGTAAAAGCATTTGAACGTTCGGTAAGTTTAGCTTTAATTGATGATGCTTGGAAAGAGCATTTACGTGAGATGGATGAACTTAAACAATCGGTACAAAATGCAGTATACGAACAAAAAGATCCATTGTTAATTTACAAGTTCGAATCATTTGAATTATTTAAACAAATGGTATCAACAGTAAATAAAGAGGTTACAAGTTTCTTATTCAAAGGTAATATTCCACAGCAAGCAAGTTCAGATGATGTAAGAGAAGCAAGACAAGCACCTCGTAATGATGCAAAATTAAAAACCAGTAGAACAGACGATAGTATTCGTATGCCTGATGGTTCCTTGATGCCAGGTCAAGAGCCTCAAAAAGCACAACCAGTTCGTGTGGAACAAAAGATTGGAAGAAATGATCCTTGTCCTTGCGGCAGTGGTAAAAAATACAAAAATTGTCACGGAGCTAACGCAGAAGCATAACATGAGACAAATTCTAGTTTTCATATTGTTCATTATCACTAATAATATCTTCGCTCAAACGAGTGATAAGGTTACTTGGTTAATGGATTCGAAAACAGAAGTATTACTCAATAAAAAACTTGAACTCGATAAATCTAAACCTTCTATACAAGGATATCGAGTTCAATTATATTATGGTGGTAACAGAGCCGAAGCCTTGGAACTTAAGTCTAAGTTTGCTTCGGTATTCCCCGATATAGAAACATACCTAATTTACCAACAACCTTATTTCAGGTTAAGAGCTGGTGATTTCAGAACACGAATTGAAGCGTATAAACTTTTTCAAAAAGTAGAGAAAGAATTTCCTTCCGTTTTTATCGTGAACGATGAGATTGCCTTTCCATGATTGTTAGTCTCTAGTCATTAGTCACTAGTCGTTAGACATTAGAAAGTAGTAATCAATGAGATAGTCTAAAGACTAACTACTAGAGACTAACTACTAAATACTAACGACTAAATTTAGAAGCTAACATTGCTAATTTTTCTTTCATCGATTGCTCTTCAGATTTTGCACTTGGTTTTTCATCTTTCGATTTAGCATGTTGCTTTTTTGGTGCTGCTGTTGTTTCCGTTTTCATACTTAAGGAAATTCGTTTACGTGCAACATCAACCTCTAACACACTTACTTTAACCTTTTGCGATACCTTTAATATTTTAGCCGGATCGTCGATAAATGTATTGGATATATGTGAAATGTGTACCAAGCCATCTTGATGAACACCAATATCTACAAAGGCTCCAAACTTAGTTAAGTTGGTTACAATACCATTGAGTTGCATTCCAATTCGTAAGTCTTCAATACTGTTTACACCTTCAGAGAATTGAACTAATTCAAACTTTTCACGAGGGTCTCTTCCTGGTTTTGAAAGTTCGTTCATGATATCTTTTAACGTTGGTAATCCAACTTCATCAGAAATGTATTTAGTTAATTCTAGTTTAGATCTTAATTCGGCAGAGCTCATTAAATCGCTAACAGAACATTTTAAATCTTTTGCCATCTGCTCTACCAGTGAATATCGTTCCGGGTGCACAGCGCTTGCATCTAATGGGTTTTCTGCTGAACGTATTCTTAAGAATCCTGCAGCTTGTTCGAATGCTTTATCACCTAAACGTGTTACTTTTTTTAACTCGTTTCTCGACTTAAATGCACCGTTGTTATTTCTGTATTCAATAATATTTTGAGCTAATTGTGGACCTAAACCCGACACATAAGAAAGTAATTGTTTTGATGCAGTATTTAATTCAACACCAACAGCATTTACACTACTACTTACTACATCATCCAAAGATGTTTTTAATTTGTTTTGATCAACATCGTGCTGGTATTGTCCAACGCCAATTGATTTTGGATCTATTTTAACTAATTCTGCTAGAGGGTCCATTAACCTTCTTCCAATAGATACAGCACCACGAACAGTTAAATCATAATCAGAAAATTCTTCACGTGCAGCTTCCGATGCTGAGTATATAGATGCTCCACTCTCGTTAACCATTACTACTAAAACATTTTCTAAATTCATGGCACGCACAACGCTCTCTGTTTCTCTACCTGCAGTACCATTACCAATGGCAATGGCTTCGATAGAATATTTATCACACAATTGTTTTAAGATGGCTTGCGCTTCTATTAATTTCTTTTGAGGTTCGTGCGGATAAATAGTAGTATTCTCTAATAGTTTTCCTTGTTCATCTAAACACACAATTTTACAACCAGTTCTAAATCCTGGGTCAATAGCCAAAACTCTTTTTTGTCCGAGTGGAGCTGCTAATAAAAGCTGACGTGCATTTTCTGCAAACACTTTTATCGCTTCTTCGTCGGCTCTTGTTTTGGTAAAAACTCTTGTTTCTGTTTCTATGGATGGTGCTAATAAACGTTTGTATCCATCTTTAATAGCTGTAACTACTTCGTTGGCACAAGCATTTTGATGAAGCACAAATTTTTTGTTTAGTAATGAAATTGCTTCTTCCTCTTCGGGTGAAATTTCAAGCGATAAAAATAATTCTTTCTCACCTCTACGTAATGCTAGTACACGATGCGATGGTGCATTTTTAATAGGCTCCGACCATTCGTAATAATCTTTGTATTTAATGCCTTGTTCCTCTTTTCCTTTAATTACTTTAGAACGGAACAAACCTTTGCTTAAAAATAAATCACGAATTAAAGCTCTAGCTTCTGCATCTTCCGAAATTCGTTCGGCAATAATATCGCGTGCACCTTGTAAAGCTTCTTCAACAGTGTTTACACCTTTTTCAGCATCAATAAATTTGATTGCTATTTGCAGAGGATCTTCGTTGCCTTGCACAAATATTATTTCCGACAAAGGTTCTAGGCCTTTCTCTTTTGCAACACTTGCTTTTGTTTTACGTTTCGGACGGAATGGTAAGTATAAATCTTCTAGTACAGTGAGTGATTCAGCAGCATCAATTTTAGATTTTAATTCATCGCTTAGCTTACCCATTTCCTCTAGCGATTTTAGAATGGCTTCTCTGCGTTTATCAAGCTCACGTAATTGAGTAATTCGATCTCTTATCGCACTTACTTGTACTTCATCTAATGAACCAGTTAATTCTTTTCTATATCGAGAGATAAAGGGAATTGTAGCACCCTCATCTAATAAATTTATTGTCGATTCTACTTGTTGTTCACGAACCCCTAATTCACTTGCAACTACCTTGTTGTAATTAATCATTTTAAAAAAATATTGAGTTACGAATATCAGAAACTTCTCTCATGTTTTCAACCATGCGTGGCAATAGTTTTCAACGATATTAAATAAAAAAAGGTTTGCAAATTATTGCAAACCTTTTCTATCTAAATTCTAACGACTAAAGACTAACGACTAATATCTATTTCGATACGTACATTACTTCTTTTACTGCTTTAATAACTTTCGCAGGATTTGGCAAATATTCTTCAATTAATGTTGGTGCATATGGCAAAGGAACGTCGCCACCCATTACACGTAATATAGGTGCATCTAAATAATCGAATGCATCTTTCTGAACTTTGAATGCTACTTCTGTTGCAATAGAACCTAATGGCCACGATTCTTCGATGAACACCATTCTGTTTGTTTTCTTAATTGAATTAATTACCGTTGGGTAATCAATTGGTCGTACCGATCTTAAGTCGATAACTTCAGCACTAATTCCTTCTTTTGCTAATTCAGCAGCAGCAGCCATTACAACCTTTAACATTTTACCAAAAGTTACTAAGGTTACGTCTGTACCTTCTTGCACAACGTTTGCTACACCAATTGGTAAATAATATTCTTCTTCTGGTACAAAGCCTTTATCGCCATACATTTGTTCCGACTCCATGAAAATCACTGGATCTGGATCAAGTATTGCTGATTTTAATAAACCTTTTGCATCATATGGATTAGAAGGAACAACTACTTTTAAGCCTGGGCAATTTGCATACCACGACTCGAAATTTTGTGAGTGCTGAGAACTTAACATTCCGGCACTACCTGTTGGTCCACGAAATACAATTGGAACAGAAAACTGACCACCACTCATCGACATCATTTTTGCTGCCGAATTTATCACTTGGTCAATTGCCACTAAGGAGAAGTTAAATGTCATGAATTCAATAATAGGACGAATTCCATTCATTGCCGCACCTACTCCAATTCCAGCAAATCCTAACTCAGAGATCGGTGTATCGATTACTCGCTTTGCACCAAATTCTGCAAGCATTCCCTGACTAACTTTATATGCTCCATTATATTCTGCTACTTCTTCACCCATTAAAAAAATGCGTTCATCTTTGCGCATTTCTTCATTCATAGCTTCTCTTAAGGCCTCTCTGAATTGTATTTCTCTCATAATCAAACTTTTATAAATAGACAATAGTCGTCCGAATGCAAATATAAGACATATGCGAATATTAATGAAATATGTGTAAATAAGTGCTAGGAATTTAGTTTAGCTCTTCATTTTCATCATCTTTTGGGATGATAAAATTGGCATCCTTAAAATTGTTCTTCACGAAATTACACCATTCACATTCTTTTTTTCCGCACCCTGTTGTGAACTCATGGTTTTTAATTTTTTGATATACTTCTTCAATTTGATGTGTTACAAATTTCACATCATCAGGAGTTATCACTACTTTTTCTTTTTTGTAAACTTCTTTATTATCCGATTTTTCTTTTACAGGTTCCACAAAGTCGAACTCGGTGCTAATTACTCTCCAATCTTTTAATCGATAATTGTCTATGAGTATTTTGTAGAAAACTGCCTGACGCCAGTAGTCGCCTCCTAATGGTTCTTTATCATTTGGTTTAGCAAATTTTTTCTTGGCATTATCGTATGAACCAGTTTTATAATCGACCACATTTACTTCATTTCCATTAAACTCAATCTTATCGATTTTACCTTTTATCGGAATTCCATTTACTTCAACATTTTTAATGGAAAGCTCAGGGCTTACAATTTTATTCCATTGATTGATGTATTGATGATAATATGGTGGAATAATTTTATGTCCGTATTCCATGCGTCTTTCAAATTGCTCTTTGGTAAATGCTTCTCTGTTTCTGAACATATACCAATCGAAATCGCGAATTAGATTTTCTACTGGAGGAAACTCTTTGGTGTCGACTACTTCTCTAAAAAACTTTTCTAAGGCCCAATGTATCGATGAACCAAAGGTCATGCTATCGCTCTTTCCACTAGGTACCATTACCAAGTTTTGAAAATAAAACTTCAAAGGGCAATCGAGGTAATTATTTAAATGGGTTACACTAAGCGTATACTTTTCTAATACACTATCAACCCAATGATGATCGATGGCGTTGGTACTTACTTGTGCATCAGCATCAATAAAATTAAGGGCAAAGAAATTTAAAACTTCATGGTCGTCTATTACCCATTGATCAACTTCAATTTTGTTACTCGACAAAAGTTCTCCAACAAACATGCTTCGTTCAATTTCTTTTCCTTTAATATCAGTTTTGGTATATGATACTTGCAAGTTGGTTTTCGCACGAGTAAGCGCAACATAAAACAAACGACGTAATTCTTGAACTTCATCGCCCATGCTGTTGCTTTGAAATAAGGTTTCAGGAATTTTATAAGTTCTATTTAATTTTCGTTTACCTTCCCAAATATTTTTATTGGCACCAATTAGAAATACAAATTTAAATTCTAATCCTTTTGATCCATGGCAGGTTAAAAAATTAACACCATGTTCGTTGAACAATACTTTATTAAGTTCTAAACTTAAATCGTTTTCTTCTAATAGGTCGATGGTGCTAACAAATTCTTTTAATCCCATGTTTGGATCTCTCCTGCTCTCTTCTTTTAAGAAATTAAAGAGCGATGAAAGCACTTGCATCAACCATGTTTTTTCTGGCGATTTTAAAATGTAAGCTAATATGCCACCACGAGTAATTATTTTCTCGAACAAACTTTGTAGCGTAACATTGTTCGATTCTTTAATCCAAAACTCTATATCGCTACTTAATCGTCTTAAGCCTTGTATGCTTTCATTCTCAAACATATCGGGAGTGCCTTTATTCATTTCAACTAATAATCTTCGTATAGAAGTTTTTTCTTTCGAAGAATAATTGTGTTGAGTAGCACTTACGCTGAGTTTAGCAGCATCAATAGGATTTATAGTATAAAAATCGTAGTGTAGAATTTGAAATAAAAGCTCATCGCCACTGTAGGGTATATCGTTTTCAAAAGCTAAATAGCGCAAAATGTTTAGTACTTTTTGTGCAAATGGTTCTTTTAAAATATTTACTCTTTTTTTAGTACTAACAGGTATTTCACGTAATTGAAAGTAATGAGCTAACTCTTCACCAGCTTTATGTTCTTTGTATATTACTGCAATTTCTTTTGGATCGATGTTCTCATTGGTAATAAGATTATATACTTGCTCCGTAACAGAGGCAAACTCTTGCATGGGAGTTTCGTATTCAATAATCTTAGGCTTAATGCTTGATGTATTAAATGATGGATTACTCGCAATTAAATTTTTTGAAAGTCCTTCCAAGGAAACACGTTCGGTATTAAAATCGATGAGACTTTTTGAAAGATCTAAAATAGCTTGTGTTGAACGATAATTATTTTCAAGCATAATTTTAGCAAGACTGCTTGGAAACCAATTGCAATACTTTTCAATGTTTTCAACGTTTGCTCCTTGAAATTTAAAGATCGATTGATCATCGTCGCCAACCACAAATACATTCGGATTATCCCAATAGTTAATTAACAAACGAATAAGTTCATTTTGTGATCCACTGGTATCTTGGTATTCATCGATTAAAAAGTATTCATATTTTTCTTGGTAGTTCAACAAGAAGTTCTGATCGTTGCTAAAGGCATTTAACACCCACAGAATCATATCGTCGAAATCATAACGATTAGCATTCTTCATCAACGATTGATAATTCACGAACTCATTAGCAGCCGCTTTTAGTAGGTTTATTTTTTCTTTTTCGTCGTCGAAGCTTGGTTTAAAATCACCCGCTTGTTTATCGCCGTATTTTTTTGAGTATCTAAATTGTTTATAGTAATCACTCCCTGGTTCAGCGTTAATGATTGCTTCAATGTATTCATCCGCTTTTTGACAAACGTACTCTGCACTCCAAAATTCTCTTTTCATTATAGAGAAGAGTTCCATTAATCTGTTCATCTCGTAGTAAACATCACCACGGTATCTTTTTAAAGGATTGCCTTCTTTAAATTGATGAACGAGTTTTCTAAACAGCTCTATTTTTTCTAAATCGGAAATTGCTTCTAAATTGAGCTTACCGAAATAGTCAAGATTTTCTTGAATGATATCATTACAAAAAGAATGGAAGGTATGAATGTGTACACGATAAGCTTCTGGTCCGATGAAGTCGAATAAGCGTTTGCGCATCGCAATGGTACCGGCATCGGTATATGTTAAACACAAAATATTATGAGCATCGGTTTGGGTATCGAGTAAAATCTTTCCAATGCGAGCAGCAAGAATTTGAGTTTTACCTGTTCCGGGCCCAGCTATTACTAACACGGGACCTTCTAGGGTATTAACAGCTTTAAGTTGTTGTTCGTTAAGGCTATTTAATGCTTTAATAAAATGTTCATTATTTCGAATGAGGTCTTTGTTCATTAATTATAATTATTGTTTTATGAATTTAGAATAATATGATTTTGTATCATCAAAAACTAATAACGTATATAGGCCAGGAGGTAAATCTAGAATGTCAATGTTGTTTTCTTTTGTAGAAATCGTTTTTAATAACTTCCCTAAAGTATTGTAAATTCTGATTTCAGAAATAATATTAATGCCAGATATATATAGCTTATCTCTAGCAGGATTAGGATAAATATTTATTTCATTAAATTTATATGTAGGAGTTGATACAATAACACGGGTATCGCAAGGGTAAGAATTGTATCCTATATAAGTAGAACTGTTGTCTGCATTAACTTGGTAACTAAAATTATTATTCGAATAACAAATAAAATCTTCTTGATATGACCAATCCATAAAGTCGACAATATTCCCTAACAAACCATTTCTTCCTCCGATGCCTTCTA
>JACCEA010340034.1_pt1 | contig 16481 bp, 17 predicted proteins | sample 7449851 | NCBI WGS metagenome assembly JACCEA01 (sample SAMN15323453, study PRJNA562643) | freshwater metagenome | isolation source: river surface water | place: USA:Blue River Watershed | collected 2017-08-18 | reverse complement strand
CCCCTTCCCCGGTGAGGGCTGGGACAAGTGGGTCAACTACAGCCTCAGCGACTGGTGGATGACGGATGTGCCATACGAGGCTGTCACCATTCCAGTTAGCGAAAATATTAATCTCTCCGCTTGGTGGATTACACCTGAGGGTGGGAATGGCAAGACAGTGATAGTCACTCACGGAATCGGAACCTCCCGTCGCGACTACAACACTCTGCTTCCAACCGGCATGCTCGTAAAGAACGGCTTTAATGTGCTTTTAGTTGACAGCCGCGACACCGGTGAATCAACCTGCACTGATGCCCGACACTCTGCTGGACAAGAAGAATCCGACGACTTTGCAGAGGTTGCTAAGTGGTTGGTTGCCGAAAAAGCAATCACTCCATCCTCGCTTGGGATGTTTGCTGTTTCCGGTGGTGCGGTTGCGACATCACTGCTGCCAGCAAAAACCGATTTGGTTTCAGCATTTGCAATGGAGGGAACAATCTTTGACTTCAATGCTGCCGCGACCAGAGAGGTTGAATACCAGGGCTTCCCAGGATTCCTTTGGCAGCTAGCTCTCGCTGCTGCGCAACTTTTCCATGGCGTGAATCTGACAGAAACATCGGTTATAGAGGGAATTGAAGCCGCTGGAAACAGGCCGATGCTCATCCTGCACGGAGATAAAGATCAAAGACTTGACTATCAGTCATCGGTTGATTTTTACGAATACGCCAAGGGCGTTGGAGCTGACATCCGCCTTGAAACTTTTGTTGGTGCAGATCACACCGAAGGCATGCTCACCGAGAGTGACCGATATGCAAAGCTGCTGGCGGACTTCTTTAATCAGTCTCTTTCCAATTAACTTTCTCTACAGAAAAGTTGATCTTGAGCCCAAGGGCTGCGGCGTAAGAAATCACAGTCTTTAGTTGAACTCCTAAGGAGTTTTCATTCTCAAAAGCAGATACCGCTGGTTGGGAAATTTCTAAATCTTTGGCAACCTCGGCTTGGGTAACTCCAGATTCACACCTGAAATCCGTTAGGGCATTGTGCATCTCATACCAGGAATCAATACTTTCCATCATGGCTGCCTGAAGGGCATTACTCGGCTCTACATTTAGAATCGCTGGCTTCATAATCTCTAGTTTATAAAGCATGGTTGAATTTTCCAAGGAATTCTTCCTTTCTCATAATCGCCCTTTCACACGCATGGTTTTGATTTAACCTCTGAAAATCCGTATCTTGACCCGAGTGTTTGACGTGCCAAGTAAGAAGGACAACTGAACTTAGGTCAAGTCGCGTGCAGATAAGTCTTATGCCTACTGACCTTTCTCCATCAAGATTTGTCCATCTCAATTCAAAAAGCTGATGCTTCGCGAATGCAGAAAGGGGCTTGAAGTCCTTGCCCCTACGTAGTTGGCCAGAGGCTAATTTTTTCAATAGAGATTGCGTATCAGCGAGTTCAATGTCTCGGAACTTGCTCTTACCTAATAGCGTCAATAGCTCCAGGTAGAACTCTTCTTGATTCTTCCAGTAGAGAAAAATGACTTGCTTTCCTTCAAATTTCACATACTGATAGTGATACAGAAAGAGAGATTGGATTTCAACATTGATAAATCTGTGGAAAAGTGTGGATTTATAACAATGCTAACAACCAGCAGCTATTCTCCTGATCGCTTGGAACTCCCTCTCATCAACACTCAGGCTCCAGAAAATCTTCACTTTCATCCAGTGCTCGATGTAGGTGCAGTGATAGGACTGGTTGGGGGGTAGCCAATCGGCTGGGTCTCTGTCTGACTTAGATCTGTTGGAAGATGCACTCACTGCGATGAGCGCCTCAGGGTTTGCAAGATCATTAGCGAAGGCTCTCCGCTGTGATGCTGTCCACGCATAGGCACCCGAGTCCCATGCCTCCTTGAGCGCTACAACATGATCAATGTCAAAGTCTGATGGATCTGTTGTTGTTACTCCGTCATAGACCGAGTACCAAGATCCCCCTACTAAATCACAATCCCCTCTCACCTGTGGTCTATCAACAGCCTCTGCAATCAGAACTTCTCTTCTGGCATTGCAGCCATCCCCATCATCGTCAACCCAGTGTCTGAATAGATCTCGGTCATAACCATCTCCTCTCTCCGGAGCCAGAGTGAGCTTGGATAAAAGCGTTGCGAGCGGGTTTTGTGGTCTTTCGGTTTCCTGCGCTACCGGTTCACTGCTCTCAGCAGGTTCGCTTGGTTTTTCAGTGCCAGCTGGCTCAGTTGGTTCCGCGGACAAAGACGTAGGTTCTGATGGCGCGGCTGAAGCAGTTTCTGTCTCTGTTGGTGCTGGTGATTGCGTGGCGGTCTGAGTTGGTTCTGGAGAGTTACCAGAGAAAGCCGAAAAGATTGGCGAAAGCAGAATGAAAATGCCAATGGCGATGTAAGCATTTTTTGGAAGGCGCTTCACGCAAAGGCCTCAGTCATCCGCTTACGTGGCAGTATGCCGCACGAATCCAGTCAAGCTTCACAGATGCCCCCTTGAGTAACCTGGATTTAGCCTAAGGCAATCAAGTGACTAGAGACCTGGAGATGACAGGAGTAACTTGGTAACAAATAAGGCTATTCATTTCAAAATTCAGAAAGGCCGATCATGAAAGTTGCTGGCAAGGTTGTTCTAGTAACAGGTGCTGGTTCCGGTATGGGACGCGAACTAACACTGGAGCTGGTTAGACGTGGAGCAAAGGTTGCCGCAGTCGATATGCGAGAAGCAACACTCTCTGAAACTAAATCAATGGCTGAAAAACTGGGAGGCAAAGTTGCCACCTACGTTCTTGACATCACTGACGCCAAAGGTGTGGCCGAACTTCCTGGCAAGATCGAAGCTGACCTTGGACCAACGGATGCGGTAATCAACAACGCTGGAATCATTCAGAAGTTTGTCAAGGTGAATGAGCTTTCAATGGAAGACGCAATGCGGGTTATGAAAGTTAACTTTGATGGACCTCTGATGCTAATAAAAGCATTCCTCCCGGGACTTATGAAAAGACCTGAGGCCCATCTCTTGAATGTTTCCTCGATGGGTGCTTATGCGCCAGTTCCAGGACAGAGTGTTTATGGTGCATCGAAAGCAGCAATCAAACTTCTAACCGAAGGCCTTCGCTCCGAAATGCAAGGAACAAACGTCGGTGTCACCATCGTCTTCCCTGGAGCAATCGCCACCAACATCGCTCAAAACTCTGGCATGGAAATCCCAGCTGGAGCTGCTGAGAATTCCAAGACCAAGACAACTCCAGCTGATGTTGCCGCTAGACAAATGGTCGATGCGATTGAAAATAACAAGCCAAGAATCACAATTGGCCCTGACGCTAAGTTTATGGACCGCTTCTCAAGGCTCAACCCTGTTGGAGCAGCAGATTTGATCTACAAGCAGATGAAGAATCTGCTCGGCTAGATTCCACAAAAGAAGAAAAGCCCCCGGGGGATGGGGGCTTTTCTTTTGCCGAATTTCGTGCCCTTTTGAGGCACCAAAGGAGGAGACAGAATAAAAGCGATTGCCTAAAATTCTGGGTTCCCTCTAACCAACTGGGGAACTAAGGAAACTATTCCTCAGCTGGACCGAAAGGTAGTAAGAGGCTAAACCTCGGGATTCAAAAATCCCCCGAAAATCAGGGGACTGGGGGCAAGCTCGCAGTTAGCTCTCAGATTAGAGAAATCTCCAGCGCTTTAGCTCCCAGCCAAACCTCACTGCCAGAAGCCGGACCATAACCATGACGGACGCTGAGATCAGGACATTCAAATAGTCAGGGACACTAAGGAAGGTGAGAAGCACCACCAGCCATCCCCCGGCAAATGCGATCACCCCGTACGGCTGGAAATCATGGAAGGCCCTGGGAACCTCGTTCACCAAAACATCTCTGAGGATTCCTCCGGCAACCGCGGTGATAACGCCCATTAGAACTGAGACCAGTGGTGTTTGACCTGCCACTAACGCCAGGTGTGTTCCACCGGCAGCAAAGATTCCAAGCCCAAAGGCATCAGGAACCAGCATGGCCTTTTCGCTAAGTGCAATGTGTCGAGCCTTGTAGAAGAAAGGAAGTGTGACGCCTGCAATGATCAATACCCAAACCCAGAACTCCTGCTCAACCCAGAAGAAGGGTCTGCGATCAAGCAGGACATCTCTAAGCGTTCCTCCTCCAAATGCCGCAATAGCTCCCACCATTACGACACCGACCAGATCAAACTTCTTTCTGGCAGCCTCGATGATGCCGGAAAGTGCAAAGGCAACTACCCCTAGGGCTTCAAGCCAAACCAGCAGATTCAGAACTTCCACCAAACACCTCTGTGTCAGATTATCGCCAAGGCGGTATCTTTGGCACTGTGAAGCCTCTGATTGGACTTAGCTGCTATCGACAGCGTGGCCAAACCGGTGTTTGGGACACCGAAATGGCGATGCTGCCTGCCTTCTATATAGAAGGAGTGACCAGAGCTGGGGGAATTGCAGTCATCATTCCTCCACAAGACATTGATTCGATCGGTGCCAAGAAAATTCTGTCCTCACTAGATGGCCTCGTTATTACCGGGGGCAGAGACGTTGAATCTTCGAGATATGGCCAGCCTCCTCACGAACAAGCAGAGAAACCTGATCGACTAAGAGATCTACTTGAGGACGAGCTAGTTTCAGCGGCGATTGATATGAAACTTCCATTCCTGGGTATCTGTCGAGGAGCACAGGTACTGAATGTCAATCGCGGGGGAACCCTTATCCAGCACCTGCCCGATGTGGTTGGGGATAATCGCTATCAACCGGGCGGGGGAAACTTCGCCAAGATGAGCATGGACATAAAATCAGGCAGCAAGCTATCTGAATTTCTTGGTCAATCGGCCATTGGTGCCCTTTATCACCACCAGGCGATTGATAGCCCCGGTAAAGGGCTTATGGTTACAGCCCACTCACCCGATGGCATCATCCAAGCGGTTGAGCTAGAAGATCATCCCTTTGGTCTTGCGGTTCAGTGGCATCCGGAGCAAACCCTTGAAGACCTCAGGTTGTTTGAGGCCTTGGTTTCAGCAGCAGGTGCATATAAGAGGTAAGTGGTGCGCGAGGGGGGACTTGAACCCCCACGTCCTTGCGAACACTGGCACCTGAAGCCAGCGCGTCTGCCATTTCGCCACTCGCGCGTGAGACCTATGCGAATACAGCAGGTTAGCAGAGTTTCAGGCTTCTAATAAGGCTGCGAATAGACTTAGCTAACCCAGGGCAACCCAGGAAAAGGTGGAGCGAGTGGGCTTTTTGGACAAGGCAGAAGAGAAGATTGAATCAGCCGTCAGCTCTCTGTTCGCAAAGTTCTCCAAAGCTCAACTTCAGCCGGTAGAGGTTAGCCAGGCCATCCGCTCGGCCATGGACCTTGCCGCCAAAACCGACCCCGTTGGCGCAACCCTGGTTCCCCACCGCTACCTCATCCTGATCAACTCAACCGATGCCGATAAGGTGACCCCGGCCATGCTCGGAGCCATCCGCTCGGAGCTACATAGATATGTATCGGAGCGCAGCTATCGCCTCCTGGGTGAGATAGAACTAAACGTTTCAATCGATGACCGCATAACCAGGGGCTCAGTTCGGGTTGGTTCCCAGCCAGTTGAGAAATCAGTCAACTGGGTTCCGGTATTGGTAACAGGCGGTGTTGAATACAGGCTCAAGCGTGGGTCAAACACCGTTGGCAGGGATGAGAAAGCTGACATCACAGTCGATGACAGAGGACTCTCCCGCTTTCACTTCGAGATTGCCTGGAATGGAGAAACTGGAGCAGTTCGAGACCTGCAGTCAACCAACGGAACATTTGTTGATGGAACCAGGGTTAATGAGGTTGTGCTTCAGTCGGGTAGCAAGATAACTGCTGGCCGAAGTGAATTTGAATTTCAACTGCAGGCTGGTGAAGTAAGTGAGTGAACTGGCGCTGTTTCTAGTTCGCATTGGCTTTGTGGCAGTGCTGTGGATATTCGTTCTCAGTCTGCTATCTGTGATCAGGGCGGATCTTTATGGCCGCAGAGTCATAAGTAGGCTCACCAGAACAAAAGCTCCGCAGCTTGCCCAAGCTGCACCGGTTGCCGAGCTGGAAGTCGAAGACAGCGACAGCTTTGAACCCACCTTCATTCAAATGCTCACCGGCAGAAACGCAGGACTCAGGGTTGATCTAGATGGTCGAAAAGAAATAGTTATTGGCCGCTCTCCTAGCGCTGACCTGGTTATCTCTGACGAATTTGCTTCCAACATGCACGCCAAGTTGGTGGGCGTTGGTGATGAGTGGATCTTGCAGGATTTAAATTCAACTAACGGTACTTTCCTGGATGGCAAGCGGGTTACCACCCCGATGACAATGCGAGCTGGCGCAACGGTGAGAATCGGCACCACCACCTTTGATCTGAGGTGAGCTAGATGTCAATCAAGACGCTCAGCTATGCAGCCAGCGATATAGGTAAGCACCGCTCTTCCAATCAAGACTCGGGTTATGCCGGCTACCAGCTCTACTTCGTTGCAGATGGAATGGGCGGTCACGCCGGTGGTGATATCGCATCTGCGATTACATCGCAAAGAGTTGCACTTACGGATGCTCGCTACGACAGCATTGATGAGGCCATAGAGACCCTGCGCAAGGGAATCCTGGAAGCCAACGGCATGCTCTCGGCAACAGTGAGCGAACATCCAGAGCTTGAGGGCATGGGCACAACCTTCTCCGGAATGCTCGTGCAGGGCAATCAAATCATCACCGCCCACATCGGCGACTCACGCATCTATTTAGTTCGAGATGGTGAAGTTAGACAGATCACCACCGACCACACCTTTGTTCAGCGTCTTGTCGAGATGGGAAGAATTTCTGCCGAGGAAGCGCTAGTTCACCCAAGACGCAGCGTGCTAATGCGGGTGCTGGGTGATGTTGTCGGAGAACCTGAGGTAGACATAGCGCTGTTCGATGCGGTGGCTGGGGATCGCTGGATGATTTGCAGCGATGGTTTATCGGGTGTGGTTCCTGATGAAGTAATGGAGCGAATCCTCACCAGCAACATATCTCCCGATGAGGCCGCTGAGCTCTTGGTTGGCGAAGCGCTGGAGTTTGGAGCTCCTGACAACGTAACTGTCGTGATCACGGATGTGGTTCGCGCATCTGTGCAAACGGACTACGAACCCTACGCTCACTTTGTCGGCTCCGCTGCTAGTGAAGTAGTCATCGAGGAGCGCCGTGGCAGCAAGATCCTCAAGCTTCTAAACCCACTGAGCCTTTTGGAACTACTGCAAACACCAGAGGATCCAACCGAATACCAGCCAGAGTCTGAAGAGGCACTGGAAAAGATTTTGGCGGAAACCAAACGAAAGATTCGCTGGCGCACAGCTAGAACAATCACCGCCTGGGTGCTTATTGGTCTGGTAGCAGCCGGTGTTGGTTACCTCGCCTACGCCTACACCCAGACCCGCTACTACGTGGCGGAGTTTGAGGGACAGGTGACTATCTTCCAAGGAATTCGCGAGCAGCTTGGGCCATTCAAGTTCTCCTCTCCTTATCAGGTGAGTGAAATATCAACCGATGACCTATCGCCTTTCCAGCAGGAGCTAATCTCCAGATCCATATCTGCGGAATCGCTTGAGGATGCTGAGCGAATTCTTTCTCAGTTGGAGGCGAGCCTCGGTGAGTAATCTCAGCCTGACCGGAGCAATCCCTGCGCTACTGAAAACAGTTCCCAGATCAAGAAACTTTGAAGCGGTTTTGCTCTTTTGGGTTTCGGGTATTCATGCTTACGCTCTTGCGCAGATTCAACTTTCGATTCTTCAGGTCATGACATTTGATCTGCTTTTGTACTGGGCTCCCCCGACCCTTACTGCACTTTTGCTGCACTGGGTTCTAAGACGAAGAGCGCTAAAGGCAGACGGGCTAATGCTGCCACTAGCTTTTCTTCTGAATGGCCTTGGGATTGCAATGATCTATCGACTGGATCTTGCGGAGCTGGCAAGTGGTGGGACTGACACCTATGCACTTAGGCAGGTGTGGCTGAGCTGCTTTGCAATGCTGATTGCTGCTGCGGTAATCAGATGGGTGCCTGACCACCTGACGCTTAGAAGATGGCCCTTTATCTCAGGCCTTGCAGCAATTGTCCTACTGATGCTGCCAGCTGCACCCTTTATTGGTAGGACGGTGAACGGTGCCACGCTGTGGGTTGGAACCAATGAGATTAGCTTCCAGCCGGGAGAGATTGCGAAGATTCTGCTAGCCATCTTCTTTGCCGGCTATCTAGTTTCTAGACAGAGCTCGCTAGCGGAAATTGGATCACGGGTTCTGGGTGTGAGGATTCCAAGAGCAAAAGACTTAGGACCAATTCTGCTGTTCTGGTTTGCTTCTCTTGCGGTACTGGTAATTCAGCGAGATCTGGGAACTTCAATTCTCTACTTCAGTCTGTTTCTAGTGATGATCTACGCGGCTACCGGCAGAGGTTTCTATGTCGCAGCAGGGCTAGTGATGATGATCTCGGGAAGCCTGGTTGCTTCCAGAATCTTTGACTACGTCGGCGGCAGATTCGATGCGTGGCTCAATCCTTTTGCTCCAGATAACTACAACGCGGTTGGTGGAAGTTACCAGCTGGTTCAGGCGCTATTTGGAATCGCCCACGGAGATGTGATTGGAACTGGTCTCGGAGGTGGCTTCCCGCAGTTGATCCCACTGGCCGAGAGCGACTTTATTTTTGCTGCTCTCGGAGAAGAGCTTGGTCTGGCGGGAATATTCGTCATGCTGGCCGTGTATCTGCTGCTGGTTTATAGAGGGCTTAGAGTTGCAAACTCGCACCCGGATGACTTTTCCAAACTGTTGGCTTTGGGTCTTTCCTTCGTGATTGGTCTGCAGGTGTTTGTTGTGGCGGGTGGAGTGATGGGCCTTTTGCCACTAACTGGATTGACAACTCCTTTCTTGGCTGCCGGTGGTTCTTCACTACTGGCGAACTGGTCAATCATTGCTCTGCTTTTGATCATTAGTGACTCCTCCCTGAGGAGCGCGAAGTGAACAAGCAGGTGAGAAGAGTTGGACTGGTGCTGACGCTGATGTTCATAGCGCTCTTTGCTACGGCCACCTCCATTCAGGTTTTGAGATCAGGTGAGCTATACCAGGACTCTAGAAACGTAAGAGCCTCCTACGAGACCTATAAGACACTGAGAGGCGCGATCATTGTTGGCGGTGTGCCAGTGGTGACATCGATACCGGTTAACGATGAGTACCGCTATCTCAGGGCATATGAGAACGTGATCTACAACTCCGTCACCGGTTACTTCAGTATCTTTGCCGGTTCCAGTGGTATCGAGCGAGCCATGAACAGCTACATCTCTGGTCAGAGCTCGGCCCAGTTCTTTGAGCAGATTAATGCGCTGCTCGATGGAACTCCAGTAACCGGAGCTGCTGTTGAGCTAACCATTGATCCGGTTGCCCAAAGAGCTGCCTGGGATGCGCTTGGTTCCCGCAAGGGTGCAGTTGTTGTGATGGAACCGGCAACCGGGAGAATTCTGGCGCTGGTTTCCAAACCAACATTTGATGCAAATCTTTTAGCAAGTCACCGCTTTGATGATGTCACCGATGCATATCGGGACTATGCAGACAGCGCAGAAAATCCTCTGGTGAACAGGGCGATCTCGGGTGATCTCTATCACCCAGGCTCTGTATTCAAGCTTGTGGTTGCTGCTGCTGCCTTAGAAAGCGGTCGATACACCGTTGGCAGTAGGTTCGAAAACTTAAGTGAATACATCCTTCCCGGCACCACCACTGCCATCACCAATTCCGGTGGCAGAAGGTGTGGCAGTGGGGATTTTGTTTCTTTTGAATCTGCACTAATTAGATCTTGCAACATCCCCTTCGCCATGATGGCAGTGAATCTTGGGCAGGATCGCATTCGCGCTCAGGCTGAACTTATGGGCTTTGGTTCTTCCCTGGAGATTCCACTGACGGTTGCCTCCAGCATCTATCCGGAAGATATGGATGAGGCCCAGACAGCACTCACCGGTTTTGGTCAGTTTGATGTCCGAGTGACACCGATGCAGATGGCAATGGTGACGGCGGCGATTGCCAATCAGGGTGTTGTTATGAAGCCGCAGCTAATTTCCTCGGTGGTGGCAAGCAATCTAAACCTTTTGTCCAAGCCCCAGCCCGTTGTCTACTCGTCACCGATTTCAAGAACCACCGCCGGATTCCTCACCCGCATGATGGTGGATTCGGTCGAAGTTGGTGTGGCAGGCAAGGCCAACATTTCTGGCATCGCCGTGGCTGGCAAAACCGGCACCGCAGAAAACGGACCCGATGAGCCCTTCACCCTATGGTTCACAGGCTTTGCGCCGGCCGAAGCACCAAGGTTTGTTGTGACGGTGGTTGTTGAAGATGGTGGGGGAATCGGACAGAACGGAACTGGCAATCAGATTGCTGCTCCAATTGCGAAAGCAGTGCTGGAGGCGATTCTGAAATGAAACCAGCAGTTGGACAGCTTTATGGAGACAGATATCGTCTGCAGCTAAAAATCGCCATTGGTGGAATGGGCGAGGTTTGGCAAGCAGAAGACGAACTTATTCAGCGTCAGGTTGCGATCAAAATCCTCAAAGAGGAATACGTAAGTGATCCAAACTTTTTAGAAAGATTTAGAACAGAGGCAAGATCCGCAGCACTCGTCGAACACGAAGGCATTGCGAATGTCTATGACTATGGTGAAGATTCTTCATCTGCATATCTAGTCATGGAGCTTGTTCCAGGTGAATCACTCTCGCGAGTAATTGAGCGTGAGAAGAGATTGAGCGACGCCAAGGTCCTCGACATAATGGCTCAGACATCACGAGCTCTGGCTGCTGCCCATGCAAGGGGTCTGGTTCACAGAGACATCAAGCCCGGCAACCTCCTGATCACACCAGATGGAAAAGTGAAGATTACAGACTTTGGAATTGCCCGAGTTGGTGATCAGGTTCCACTGACTAAAACCGGACAGGTGATGGGAACTGTTCAATACCTAGCTCCTGAGCAGGCAACTGGAAAAGCTTCCACTCCAGCCACCGATCTTTACTCCCTTGGAGTAGTTGCCTATGAGGCACTGAGTGGCAAGAGGCCTTTCACTGGCGAAAACCAGATGGCAATCGCCATGGCACACATCAACGAGATGCCACCGGCCCTGCCAGACAGCGTTGATCCGAGAGTGCAGAACCTCGTGCTCAGCTGCCTTGCGAAGAAACCAAACCAAAGACCTGAATCGGCAACCTCTTTGGCAATCAGAGCAGAGGCACTGCTTCGAGAGAAAAGGGGATCGAAGCCGGTTGTTGTTGGTTCAGTTGATCCACTGACTGAACTAATTAGCACCGACACCGCTCCTCTTCCGAGGGGTCCAGTGGTCTGGCCATGGATTGCAACCCTTGGTCTTCTTGGCCTACTGACGGTCGTGGTGCTGGTGGCAATTCTTTCTGACCCACAAGCGCCAAGCCCATCGCCTTCCCCAACTGAGAACCCGACTCAGAGCGAAACTGTCAGCGAGTCACAGCCAGTTGAAACAGAGGAACCTGCGAACATCCTGCTGCTTCGCTCGGAAATTATTGGTCAGGACCTGAGTGATGTGACAGCAAGGCTGACTGAGCTTGGATTTGAGGTCAATGCGATTCCGGGAGAGCTAATCGCAGGTGATGATCCAAGGGTCAGAACCATCTACGCTGTTTCGCCAACCGGTTCTGTTCCCAAGGGCAGCACCATTGACATCACCTACTACGTCGGTGACTTCCAAGATATTCCAGTTGAAATTCCATCCACCGAGTCAAATCCAGTTGATCCTGTGACCGACTCTCCTGAGAGTGGAGGGGGCAATGGGTAGTAACACAGTGGTGGTAATAGGCGCTAATAAAGATGAGCGAAAACTAAACTTTGCTAGGAGAAAGAGCAGTTTTGATAAATAACGAAAGATTGATTGCGGGACGCTACCGCATGGGCTCACTGGTTGGGCGCGGCGGAATGGCAGAGGTTTACGAGGGTTACGACACCAGACTCGGCCGCACCGTCGCTATCAAGCTGCTCAAATCTGATCTAGCAAACGACCCAAGCTTTGAGGCTAAATTCCGAGGTGAAGCACAAGCCAGCGCAAAGATGGCACACCCCAGCATCGTCAGGATTTATGACGCGGGTGAAGAAGAAACCGTTGATTCAAACGGCAACCTAGTCAAGACTCCATTCATCGTCATGGAACTGGTGAAAGGAAAGCTACTACGAGAGCTGACTCACTCCGGTGGTGTTGACACTGCCAGGGCAATCAAGTTCGTTGTCGGCATTCTCAATGCTTTGGAAGTTTCTCACCGCTCCGGGGTAATTCACCGCGACATCAAACCCGCAAACGTGATGATTGCTGAAAATGATGCGGTAAAGGTGATGGACTTTGGAATTGCCAGAGCTGTCTCTGACAATTGCGCAACACAGGCTTCAACCGGAGGAATCGTTGGCACTGCTCAGTATTTCTCACCCGAGCAGGCAAGAGGTGAAGCGGTTGACTCCAGAACCGATCTTTACTCCACCGGAGTAATTCTTTATGAGCTTCTAGCTGGTCGTCCTCCTTTCACAGGCGAGAGCGCAGTTTCAATTGCCTACCAGCACGTCAGTGAGCAGGCACCACTACCTTCTTCGTTTAATCCTTCTGTCACACCGGAACTAGACGCTGTTGTCATGCGAGCGATGGCAAAGGATCGCGACGAAAGATTCCAAACAGCCGAAGAATTTCGCGAGAATCTAATGGCGGCGCAGGCTGGTTCCCCAATAACTCAACCCAAGCCGGTCAGCCAGATGAAGCCAGTTGACGTTGATGCAACAGAGCTAATTGGAACATCCGAAGCCTTGCCAACATCTCTGCTTGAAGGCTTTGAAACAGCACCGAGTGAAGCTGTGACAGTAAGCAGCAACAAGGTTGGTGTTGGAGTTCTCTGGGGCCTTGGCACAGGTGTTGCCGTAATCCTGGTGGGCCTAATCTTCTGGCTCTTCAACCTCGGCTCAGCCCCAGCCCCAACCCCAACAGGCAACGGAGTTTTGGTGGCAAACGTGGGGGGATCGCTCTACGAAGATGCCCTCGAAGCGCTTACGGCTCAGGACCTAGTTGTCCTAAGGGTCTATGAAAAGAGCGACACTGTTCCAGAAGGTGTTGTGATTCGCCAAGAGCCGGAGGCGGGAACTCTTGTTCTTCCTAAGACCCCAATCACCGTTTATGTTTCCTCGGGTGCAACCGAGGTGAGCGTTCCCAATGTGATTGGCATTAGTGAATCTGCTGCGGTTGCGCTAATTGAACAGAATGGACTGACGGTAGGTTCCATAACCGTTGCGGGATCACCGACAGTTCCAACCGGAGTTGTTATCGCATCAGATCCAGTTGCTAATTCAAAACTTCCTCAGGGAAGTCTGGTGAATTTGATTCTTTCCGATGGCACAGTTCAGGTTCCAGATGTTAGAAACTTGCTGGTGGTCGAGGCAATAAACATTTTGACTAACCCGGCCATTGGCTACACAGCATCGGTTGAGATAACTAATGCCGCATCCTGTAATGGGACACCTGGAAACATAGTTGTGGATCAGTCAATACTTCCAGGTAAAGCTCCGCAAAAACAAAACCTGATTTTGTTTGTGGAGTGTGTGCCAGCTAGCTCTGGGAATTAATTCTCGGAGATAAAGTCGCTGCTTTTTCTCTTGCACCTTTTAGGCCAAGAGATTCAAGCCAGTTCGCCAGCATCATGTAGCCACCCTCTGTCATTACAGATTCTGGATGAAACTGCACTCCGAAAATTGGTTTTGATTTGTGCTGCAAGCTCATGATCACACCGCTGTCAGTCTGACCTGTGATTTCCAATTCACTCGGAACTGTTTCTCTCACCACCGCCAGTGAGTGATATCTGGTTGCGGTAAAGCCCTGGGGAAGACCTTCGAAGATTGGTGAGTTCTGGTGATTTATCTTGGAGGTTTTTCCGTGCATCAGCTCTGGCGCACTAGTGACAGTTGCTCCCATCGCTTCCGCTATTGCCTGGTGACCAAGACAAACTCCGAACACTGGGTAGTTGGCATCCAGCGCATACTTCACGGTTGGGATTGAAAGCCCCGCGCTTGCTGGAGTTCCCGGTCCAGGGGAAATCAAAACTGCGTCATATTTGGCCAAGACACTCGGAATATCGGCCTCGGAAAAGGCATCGTTTCTGACAACCTCGGTCTGGGCCCCAAGCTGCTGGAGATAGCCGTTAAGGGTGTAGACGAAGCTGTCGTAGTTGTCTAAAACAAGGATTTTGACCATTTGCCAATTAGCCTATTGGGTTATTTGGCCCTGTCTTTGGGTAATAAACTTCTACCCATGTCTGAATCAAGAGCCGACAAGAGAAGATCCAAGCCCGCCAAACCACAGGTGGAGGGCGAGGAAGAGAACCCAACCTGGTACAAAATCGCCATGTTTGGCTTCATGGTCCTGGGTCTTATCTGGATTTTGGTGTTCTACATCTCCTCAGCTCGCTACCCGCTTGGTAGCGCAACACCGCTCGATCTTTCCAACTGGAACATTCTGATTGGTTTTGGAATTGCCATGATCGGCTTTTCCATGACTACTCGCTGGAAGTAGTTAGAGCCACATACTCACTTTCCACTGAGTCAGCACAACTAACACAAACCAAATTCCCACAAGCCCAACAAGCTGCGCGATCTTTTGATTGGGCTTTCGGGTTGCCGCATAGATTCCAGCAATCACTAGACCGGTAACCATTCCACCCAGGTGCCCCTGCCAGGAGATTCCAGAAACCACAAAGCCAAGAGCGAAGTTAATTGCAATCAGAATAAATATCTGACTTCCGTTGCCGCCCAGTGTTCTGATCACGACAAAGTAAGCGGCCATTAGTCCAAATAAAGCTCCGGATGCTCCAACCACTGGCATCTGCGGATCCGATAACCACAGCACAGCCACCGATCCTCCGATGATGGAGGTGATGTAGAGAATTAAAAATCTAAGTGGGCCAAGCATCGGCTCAAGAGCGCGACCAAATAGCCAGATTGCATACGAGTTGAAGAGGATGTGCATGGGACCCGACCAGTCGTGAACAAAGCCTGCGGTGAGCATGCGCCAGGGTTCAACGATGGCAAGGACTGGTGCGAAAAAGAATTGATTGGTGAAAATGTAGCCGAGGGGAGAAATCTGCCCCAGCCAGATAAGAACATTGACAATGAGAAGAGCCGAGGTGATTGGTGCCTCGGCTGCTCTCGAGAGTCTTCTAGCCACTACAGCTTTTCAATAGTGATGGATTCGATTACCACATCATCGAGTGGTCGATCCTGAGCTCCAGTTGCAGTGGTAGCAATCTTGTCTACAACTTTGCGGCTTACGTCATCAACAACCTCACCGAAGATGGTGTGACGACCCTGCAGCCAAGTGGTTGGTGCAACGGTGATGAAGAACTGCGAACCATTGGTTCCCGGTCCTGCGTTTGCCATTGCTAGTTTGTAGGGCTCGCTGAAATTGAGTTCTGGGTGAATCTCATCACCAAACTGATAGCCGGGTCCGCCCATGCCTGTGCCGGTTGGGTCTCCGCCCTGGATCATGAAGCCTTCGATTACGCGGTGGAAAATCACTCCGTTATATAAAGGTCCGCTCTGAGCTGCCCCAGTTCTTGGGTGCTTCCACTCAATGGTTCCGGTGGCAAGACCTTCGAAGTTGGCTACGGTCTTTGGGGCATGGAGGCCAAAAAGGTTGATCTTTATGGCTCCGTGATTGGTGTGCAGAGTTGCTACTGATGTTGGTGATGTCATTGCTCCATTGTGGCACGAAAGGAAGATTGACGTTTGTTGAGCTGGCAAATAGTTCTAGCATTGGTCTAACAGACGAGAGTGTCCTATGCAAAAAGTAGCCCTAATCACAGGTGGCGGTTCAGGTTTTGGTAAAGGACTAGCCCGAGAGCTAGTCATAGCCGGCTGGACAGTATATGCCGCTGACAAAAATGCCAAGGCGGCCAAGTCAGCTGCAGAGCTAGGTGCTATCCCCCTAACCATGGATGTCACATCTGACGAATCTGTAAAGGCAGGCGTTAAGAAGATAATTCGCGAACAAAAGCGTTTAGATCTTTTAGTTGCTAACGCAGGGTTTGGGAACTTTTCTTCGGTTGAGGAAACATCCCCAGAAAAAGTAAGAGAGATATTCGAGGTCAACGTATTTGGTGTTGAAAGATGCGTGAGAGAGGTTCTTCCTCAGATGCGCAAGCAGCAAAGTGGAAGAATCATCATGACAACGTCCGTTGGTGCTCACGTCTCTTTGGTTGGGCTTGGCTGGTATTCGGCAACCAAGCATGCGGTCAAAGCTGTCGCTAACGCTCTGAGGCAAGAGGTCAAGCACCTTGGAATCTCAGTCAGCACAGTTGAACCGGGAACATCCAAGACTGGTTTTGGATCAGTAGCTTTTGGGCTGCTTGAAGAAGGTCGCAGTCTGAGCGAATATGACGGAGTGATGCGAGGACTGAATAAGTGGCTCGGTGGCCTCTACCGGATT